>JAABUS010000570.1_pt1 | contig 92503 bp, 76 predicted proteins | sample 5560161 | NCBI WGS metagenome assembly JAABUS01 (sample SAMN10711885, study PRJNA513376) | rock metagenome | isolation source: Antarctica rocks | place: Antarctica: Victoria Land, Trio Nunatak nord | collected 2016-01-04
GGCGGGAACGCGCGTGGCAGCGCCGCCATGCGCTCGGCGGATCAGGAGCGTGTACAGCGTTGCCGCTTCACTGGGGGCGGGCAGCCTGAGGGAAAGGCGATGAGCAACACAACTGACCCACTAGCAGATCGTTGAGCAGCGTCGTGATGTCCAGATTCTCAAGCGTCACACCGTAGTACTGCGCGACGAGCCGCCGGATGTCGCGGCGCAGCAGCGCGTGATCGGTCTGGCCGCCGCCAATAATCCCCAGCCGGTACAAGTACCGCGTGATCTGGTCCGTGTCCTGCCCGACGATGGCGATCAGCAGGAAAAGCAAGTCGGTGCGCGTCTTCTGGTCGATCGTGCCGACCATACCGAAGTCGATTACGCCGATTACGCCATCTTCCAGAACGAAGAGGTTGCCCGGATGGAGATCGGCGTGGAAGAAGCCGTCCTCGAAGACCTCCTGCAGAACGATGCGCGCGCTCCGCTCCGCAACGGTCGCCGCCGGGAACCCCGCCGCCAGCGCCGCCAGATCGTCGATCCGGTAGCCGCGCATCCGCTCCATCGTGATGATCCGCGTGGTCGTGTACTCCCAGCAGATCGCGGGGATACGCACCGTCGGGTTCTCCGCGAAGTTGCGCTGAAAAATCTCCGCGTTCTTCGCTTCGCGCTGGTAGTCGAGTTCGTTTCGCAGCGTCCAGCCGAACTCGTCCACGAGCGCGGGGAGGTCGATGCCGGTGCGCTCCGCGACATTCAGCCGCTTCTCCGCGAGTTGCGCGATCCGCGCCGCGATCTGGAGATCGACGGCGACCTGCGCGTGCACGCCGGGCCGCTGCACCTTGACGACCGCATCGATGCCACCGGGCAGCGTCACCGCGTGCACCTGCCCAATCGACGCCGCCGCGAGCGGGGCCGGGTCGAACGTCGTGAACAGTTCGGCGATTGGCCTGCCGAGTTCCGCCTCGATCCGCGCGACGATCAGCGGCGTCGGCACCGGGGGCACGGCATCCTGCAACTTCTGCAACTCCGCGATGTAATCCGGTGGCAGGAGGTCGGGTCGCGTGCTGAGGATTTGCCCCAGTTTGATGAAGGTCGTGCCCAGTTCCTCGAATGCCCGCCGCAACTGCGACGGGCGGCTGAAGACTTCCGCTTCCAATGTCTCGGTGCTGGCGCCACCGAACGGCCAGAACTGCGGGCGCACCGCGAACCCGAACCCATGCCGCGCGAGGACGCGCAGAACTTCCCGGTAACGTGCGCGCGGTGTCGTTGCTGCCATCCCTGCCCCCGTGATCGGTGATGCCCCGCGCCCATCATCACCGCAAATGCCACCGCTGACAACAGAACCCGCCGATGCACCAAGTGCATCGGCGGGTCGTGGCCAGTATTGAGGGGGGGGTTAGGACTCCGCCAACGCGCCCATCGGGTCCCACGCGGGCAGGACGATTGGTTCCATGTCGAGCGCTGCCTGCAACGCGGCGGGCAGGTATTCCTTGCGGGCCGCGATCTCGAACATATACTCGTCGTACCACGAGTCGTTCATCGTGTAGAATCCCTTCTGCCCGTTCTCCGCGCCCCACGAATTCTCGACGCGCCAGCGGCGTGGCGCGCCATCGACGACATCGACGCCGGTGAAGAGCATCGCGTGGGTCATCTGCGTCTCGTGGTAATCGAGCCGTGCATCCTTGTCGAGTGGGAAGGTCGTATCGTACAGCGTCTCGTAGTCGAACATCCGCTTGTCCCACAGGCCGATGTCGCGGCGCATCATCTTGCCGACATCGCAGCCGAACCAGACCGGCTCACCCGCTTCGAGCGTCCGCTGCGTGATCGCCTTCATTGTGGCGATATCGACGTTCAGGTATTTGACCATCTCGCCGCCGACGATGTTGCCGAGGTACTCGACGGTGAAGGTGTGCCCGATCGGGCTGCTCCGGCGCGGGTCGTGCACGAGGCAGACGTAGTCATCGAGCGGCACATCGACGTACTCGGCGGCGAACTCCTGCGGCGTCAGTTCCTCCGACCGGTGGAACGTGCCCTCCTTGTCCTTCCACTGCCACGCGAACCGCTCCGGCGGCGTCCCGAGGTGGATGCAAAGGATGCGGTGGACGACGCCGAGATACTCCTGCTTCGTCGCCTGAAGCGCGTCCGCACCCTCGCCTGCCGCATGCATCTCGCGCAGCGCCTTCGCGCCCTCGCGCAGTTTGGTGCGGAGGATCGCGTTCATCCGCCGCGTGCTGGACGAACTCTCCGTTTCCGGCATGAACGCCTTCGGCACGAGGCCGTGCTTCTTGACGAGGTTGACGAACATGTTCCACTGCCCGCCGTCGCCGAGCGGCCCTTCGAGCAGGAAGGCGACGAGCCGGTCGTCCACGTCGCGGTCCGCCGTCTCGATGATCGCCTCGAAGAAGTAATTGGTGCGCTCCAGTTTGTCCCAGAACATCGTGTAGTTCTGCGAAAACTCGAACTCCTTGAGGTTCATCTTCTTCATCGCGGCGACGCGCAGCAGGTTCAACCCGGCGAACATCCAGCAGCGACCGCTCTGCTTCTGGTTCGTCACGCCCCAGTCGTCGAGGAAGGTCGAGAAGGAATGGTCCGTGTTCGTCACCACCCCACGGTTCAGGGCGATGTCATCGACGGTGATCTGCGTCACGGCGTTCTGCGCCATGCGATAGACCGGGTTCACGTCGAATTCGGCCCGGAAACCGTCAAGTGCCGTGTCGGTGAGCGCGCCGGGCGCGTCGTCCCCGGTTGCCTGCGGTTTTACCAATGTCTGCGCCATCGTTGTCGCTCCCTTCGGATGCAAAAAGAACACACCGCGCCGCGATCCGCGTCGGATCGGTGCGCATCAGGACATGCCACAGCGTATCACGCGCGTTCACCCGACGAAAGTGTGAGAGTCTTCTTCTTGTTCTTGCCGGAGATGCCCACCACCTCCCCCCCGGAGCGCGAGGGGTTCTGATTCCGGCCCCCTTCCGGCTCCCCTCTCCACCTCGGGGAGGGGTTCGGGGGAGGGGTTTCTCAAGCGCCACCATGCATACGTACAGTTCTGGTATACTGGCGACGATCCGGGCCGACCGGAGCCTCACTTGCACGGCGAGGGGTCGCACAGCCGCATGACGTACACCGGGACAATTGATCGCCTCGACCACGAGGAGCGGAGCGATGCGCCCGTTCCCTTCGCGCTGATCGGCCTCGACACGATCACCGTGCGGGATGGCGACGCGCCGGACCTCGCACGCCCGACGTTCGCCATCCACACGCTCGGCTGCAAACTGAACAGCGCGGACGCGCAGGTGATCTCGTTCGCGTTGCAGGGATACGGGTTCGCCGAAGTCCCCTTTGATGCGGCCGCCGACCTCTACATCGTCAACACCTGCACCGTGACGCAGATCGCGGATAAGAAGGGCCGCCAGTATCTCCGCAAGGCACGCGCGCGGGGCGGCGCGGAGGCGATGGTGGCGGCGGTCGGCTGCTACACGGCGGTCACGCCTGAGGACGCGGCGGCGATGGGTGAGGTTGATCTCGTCCTCGGCTCCGCCGACAAGGAGCGCGTCGTCGCGGAGGCCGTGACGCGCTTCGCGGACCGTCTTGCGCCCGTCGGGCTGGCGGACACGCACTTGCACACCCGCACGACGGGCCGCACGCGGCGCTTCATCAAGATTCAGGAGGGGTGCGACGCGAACTGCACCTTCTGCATCGTGCCCGCCGCCCGGGGCCGCTCCGTCAGCATCGGCATGGAGCGCGTCTGCCGCGAGGTCGCGGAGAGCGCGGCGATGGGTTACCAGGAGGTTGTGCTGACGGGCACGTACGTCGGCATGTATCGGGGGGGAGGCCGGCACTCGACAGTCCCGCTCAGCACTCAGCACTCCGCGCTTCGTCTCCCCGACCTGCTGCACCGCATCCTCGCGGGGCAGACGCCGCCGCGCATCCGGCTCACGAGCGTCGGCCCCGCAGAATTGAAGCCGGACCTGCTCGCGTGCTGGGCCGACCCCCGGCTGACCCGACACCTGCATTTGCCGATCCAGTCCGGCAGCGCGCGGGTGCTGCGAGCGATGCGGCGACGGTATAACCCCGATCAGTTCCGGCGCGCCGTCGAGCGCGTCCGCACGGCGATCCCCGATTGCGCGATCACGACGGATGTGATCGTCGGCTTCCCCGGCGAGACGGACGAGGATTTCGCAGAGACATTGGCATTCTGCCGCGATGTGGCGTTCAGCAAAATTCACGCCTTCCCCTACTCCGAGCGGCGGGGCACCGAGGCGGCGGGGATGCCAGATCAGATTCGCCCCGAAATCAAGAAGGAACGGATGGCGTACCTGCTCGCCCTCTCCGATGAAGGCGCGCTTGCGTACCATGGGCGGTTCGTCGGTCAGACGATGGACGTGCTCTGGGAGGACCGGGAGCCGGACGGACGCTGGAGCGGCCTGACCGACAACTATCTGCGCGTGCGCACGGCGTCCCGGGCCAACCTACACAACCGCATCGTCCCGACACTGCTTACGGATGCGACGGTGACGTACCTCGATGGAACAACCCTGGCGGAGGTTCACTAACGTGGTAGGACGGTACACGCATCCGGCGATGGGGCGCATCTGGAGCGAGCGGTACCGGATCGACACATGGTTGCGCGTCGAAATTGCCGTCTGCGAGGCGTGGGCAGAGCGTGGCGCGATCCCCGCCGACGCGATGGCGGCGATCCGCGCGGCGACGACCGACCTCGACCGGATGCACGCGATCGAGCGCCGCACCGACCATGACGTGACCGCCTTCCTCTGGGCAACGGGCGAGAGCATCGGCGAGGCGGCGCGGTTCGTCCACATGGGCCTCACGAGTTCGGACGTTGTCGATACCGCGCTCTCCATCCAGACCGTCGGCGCCCTCGACCTGATCGCGGAGCAATTGGACGCCTTCGAGCGGGCGGTGACGGCGCAGGCGGTCGCGCACAAAGAGACGATCATGATCGGGCGCACCCACGGCGTCCACGCGGAACCGCTGACCTTCGGCTTCGTGCTCGCGATGTGGGTGGACGAAATTCGCCGCCACCGGACGCGGATCGCGGCGGCGCGGGCGCAGATGGCGTACGGCAAGATCAGCGGCGCGGTCGGCACGCACGCGCATGTCCCGCCGGCGATCGAGGAGCGCGCCTGTGCCGTCCTCGGCCTCACCGCCGCGCCCGTCAGCACGCAGATTCTCCAGCGCGACCGGCACGCGCAGGTCATCATGGCGCTCGCGCTGCTCTCCACGTCGCTCGAAAAATTCGCGGTGGAGATTCGCCACTTGCAGCGCACTGAAGTCCATGAGGTGGAGGAACCGTTCGGCAACGCGGGGCCAAAAACACCCGCTGCCGATGACCCGGAGTTGCCTGTCTCGCTCGGTGTGGCGGCGGATCAGCAAGGCTCCAGCGCGATGCCGCACAAGCGGAACCCGCACAAGACCGAGCGCATCAGCGGGCTGGCGCGCGTCGTCCGCTCGTACAGCATCACGGCGATGGAGAATGTGCCGCTCTGGCACGAGCGCGACATCTCCAACAGCGCGCCGGAGCGGATCATCTTCCCGGATGCCTTCATCCTGACGGACTACATGCTGCGGCTCTTCACGCGCATCATGGATGAATTGGTCGTCTTCCCGGAGCGGATGCGCGCCAATCTGGAATCGACGCACGGCCTCGTCTCCTCGCAGCGCGTCCTGCTCGCCCTGATCGACCGTGGTATGGCGCGGCAGGATGCCTACAAGATCGTGCAGCGCGGCGCGATGCGGGCGTGGGAAAGCGAGGAGCCGCTCCTGTCCATTCTCGGGCGGGACGCGACGGTGGCCGAACTGCTCACGCCGGACGAGTTGACGGCGTTGTTCGATGTGTCGTACCACCTCGCGCACATCGACACGGCGTTCGCGCGGCTCGGCATCGGGAAGGGATCGCCGTCGTGAACACGCTCGTCACCACCGACCTGCCGGGTGTGACGCTCTTCCGGCGCGGCAAGGTGCGGGACACGTACCGCCTGAGCGACGATCTCCTGCTGTTCGTGACAACGGACCGCGTCTCGGCGTTCGATGTCGTGATGCCGAACGGCGTGCCGGACAAGGGCCGCGTGCTGACCGGGCTGTCCGTCTTCTGGTTCGACCGGATGCGCGACCTCGTGCCGAACCACCTCGTCTCGTCCGATGTCGCGGATTTGCCGCCAACACTCGCCGCGCAGCGCGACCTGCTCAAGGGCCGTATCATGATCGGGCGCGCGGCGGAGCGGATCGACATTGAGTGCGTCGCGCGCGGCTACCTCGCGGGTTCGGGGTGGACGGAGTACCGCACAACCGGAGCCGTCGCGGGCTACGATCTCCCCGCCGGGTTGACCGAGAGCGCGCAGTTGCCGCGCCCCCTCTTCACCCCGGCGATGAAGAACGACAGCGGCCACGACGAGAACATTACCCCCGCGCGGATGGCGGCACTCGTCGGCGCGGACCTGACGCGGGAGTTAGAACGGCGGACATTGACGCTCTACGCCGAGGCGAGCGCGTACGCGGCGGCGCGCGGCATCATCCTCGCGGACACGAAGTTCGAGTTCGGCTGGATCGACGGCGCGCTCATGCTGATCGATGAGGCGTTGACGCCCGATTCCTCGCGCTTCTGGGATATGGTAACGTACAAACCCGGCCGTCCGCAGGCGAGCATGGACAAGCAACCGCTCCGCGACTGGCTCGAAGCGTCTGGCTGGGACAAGCAGCCGCCCGCGCCGACCCTCCCGCCGGACGTCATCGACGCGACCCGCGCCCGCTATGTGCGGGCGTACGAACGCCTGACCGGCGCGAAACTCTAGCGAAGGAGCACGAGAAGATGCCGCGATGGCAAGCAGGCGTGACGGTGATGCTGAAGCCCGTCGTCAACGACCCGCAGGGGTTGGCGGTCGAGAGCGGGTTGCAGCAACTCGGCTACCGGGGCGTCTCGAATGTCCGCATCGGGAAGTACATCGAACTGGCGCTCGTCGCCGAGGATGAGGAGGAGGCGCGGGCACGTGTCGAGGAAATGTGCGACAAACTCCTCGCGAACCCGGTAATCGAGGATTACGCCTACATGGTCGATGAGGCGTACGATGAGGGCGAGACAGAAGCGGACGATCTCGATGCCAAAGCGTGGTAACGCGCGACAGTCGGTCAGGCGTAGCCGATGTTGAGAACTGATTGCAAAACCCTTCCCCGCCCCTCTCCCTCGCCCAAAGGCTGCGAAAATGCCGGGGTCACGGCAGCGATGGAGAGGGGCCGGGGGTGAGGAATCGAAACCACTCTCACAGGAAGCAGGGTGACGGATGAAGTGCGCGGTCGTCTCCTTCCCCGGTAGTAATGGTGACATGGACGCGGTCCATGCGTTCAGCGACGCGCTCGGCGTCGCGACGGAGCGTATCTGGCGCACCGAGACCGATCTGAGCCGCTTCGATATGGTCGTGCTCCCGGGCGGCTTCTCGTACGGCGATTACCTGCGCCCGGGCGCAATCGCCCGGTTCGCGCCGGTGATGGACGCGGTGACGGCGTTCGCCAACGCGGGCCGCCCCGTACTCGGCATGTGCAACGGCTTTCAGGTGCTGACCGAGGCGGGGTTGCTGCCGGGCGCCCTGATGCGGAACGCCAGCCTGCAATTCCGCTGCCGGTGGGTGCACATCCGGGTCGAGCGCACCGAGACGCCGTGGACCGCCGAGATTCCGCACGGCACGGTGCTCCGCCTCCCGATTGCCCACGGCGACGGGCGCTACGTCGTCGATGCCGAGATGCTGCCGCAACTGGAAGCGAACCGGCAGATCGTCTTCCGCTACTGCACGTCGGCGGGCGCGCTCTCCACGGAGACGAACCCGAACGGCGCGACGGCGCACATCGCGGGCGTCTGCAACGAGGCGGGGAATGTCGTTGGCCTGATGCCCCATCCCGAACGGGGCACGGAACTGCTCACGGGCGGCGACGACGGCCTGCGCATCCTGCGGAGCGTGCTCGTCGCCGGTGGTGTCGCCCGATGACGGACGCACCGGCGATGACGCCCCTCCCCGTGCCCGATGCGCCCGCGTCGGACGCGCAACTCCGCGAGGTCGCCCTCTCGCGTGCTGAGTACCATCACGCCGTCGAGATGCTCGGGCGATTCCCCGCGCCCGTCGAACTCGGCATGATCGGCGCGCTGTGGAGCGAGCATTGCGGCTACAAGCACTCCCGCCCGCTCTTCAGGATGTTCCCGACGACCGGGCCGCGCGTCCTCCAGGGACCCGGCGAAAATGCGGGTGTCGTCGATATTGGCGATGGATTGGCGCTCGCGCTCAAAATGGAATCGCACAACCACCCCAGCGCGGTCGAGCCGTATCAGGGTGCGGCGACGGGCATTGGCGGCATCGTGCGCGACATCTTCACGATGGGCGCGCGCCCGGTGGCGATCCTCGACGCGCTCCGCTTCGGCCCGCTCGATGAGCCACGCAACAAGTACCTCTTCGCCGGCGTCGTCGCAGGGATCGGCGGCTACGGCAATTCCCTCGGCATCCCAACGGTCGGCGGCGAGATCAATGTCCATCCCTCGTACCGGGGCAACCCGCTCGTCAACGCGATGTGCGTCGGCATTGCGCCGCACGCGCGCGTCACGCGGGCGAGCGCGGGCGAGCCGGGGAACATCCTGCTGCTCGTCGGCGCGGCGACCGGGCGGGACGGCATCCACGGCGCGACGTTCGCCTCCGGCGACCTCGACGCGGCGGCGATGGAGCGGCGGCCCGCCGTGCAGGTCGGCAACCCCTTCCTCGAAAAATTGCTGATGGAGGCATGCCTCGAACTGCTCGAAACGGACGACGTAGTCGGGATGCAGGACCTCGGTGCAGCGGGGATCACGAGCAGCGCGGTTGAGTGCGCGGGCCGCGCCGACGCAGGGATTGAGATTGACACCCGGAAGGTGGCGCGGCGCGAGCGGGGCATGACCGCGTACGAGGTGATGCTCTCCGAGAGCCAGGAGCGGATGCTCGTGATCGTCAAGCCGGAGGCGGTGCAGCGCGTCCGCGAGCGATTCGCGCGGTGGGAGCTCCACGCGGACGCCGTCGGCATCGTCACGGGCGACGGGCGGGTGAAAATCCGCGACGGGAACGCGCTCGTCGTCGATCTGCCAACCGTCATGCTGACCGATGGCTGCCCGATGTACACGCCGCCCGCCCAGGAGAGCGCCGATATCATCGCACGACGCGCGTTCGATCTCGGAACGGTGCCGGACATCGACCCCGTTGATGTCGTTGGGGCGCTGACGAAACTGCTGAGCCACCCAGACATCGCCTCGAAGCGCCCAGTCTGGGAGACGTACGACCACACGATTGGCACGAACACCGTGATCGGCCCTGGCGCGGGCGACGCTGCCGTGCTCCGCGTGCGCGGCAGCCGCCGGGGGATCGCGCTGACAACCGACTGCAACGCGCGCTACTGCGGCCTGGACCCGTACCTCGGCGGCGTCCACGCGGTGGCGGAGGCGGCGCGGAACCTCGCGTGCGTCGGCGCGGAACCCATCGCCGTCACCGATTGTCTCAACTTCGGCAACCCGGAGCGACCCGAGATTTACTTCCAGTTGCGGGAGGCGGTGCGCGGCATCGCGGATGCCTGCCGCGCCCTCTCGATTCCTGTCGTCAGCGGCAATGTCAGCCTCTACAACGACGGGATCACGGGCGCGATCCTACCAACACCACTGATCGGCATGGCGGGCGTCCTCGACGACATCGACCACCGCGCGGGGATGATTTTCCCGCCCGACAGCATCCTGCTCCTACTCGGACCGATCACGGCGACCATCGGCGCGTCCGCGTATCTCGCGACGGTGCGCGGCATCGAGGCGGGTGCGCCGCCGCCGGTTGATCTCACTATCGCCCTGGCGATGCAGACCGTCCTGCGCAATGTGATCGCCGAGGGCCACGTCCGCGCGGCGCACGACCTCGCCGATGGCGGCCTCGTCGTCGCGCTCGCCGAGGGCTGTATCGCGGGGAGCGTCGGCTGTGACATCACCATGCCCAACGCGCTCGTTGCCGCCGCCGATGGACGACTGGACGTGCTGCTCTTCGGGGAAGCCGCGTCGCGCGTGCTGCTCGCGGTCGCACCAGACGCGATCAACGCCGTCGAAGAGCGGGCGGCGCGGGAAAATCTTCCGGTGCAGATCCTCGGACGCACCACCATGACGCCGCAGTTCGCGCTGCGCGGGTACATGAACGTGCCGCTCCAACACCTTGTCACCGCCTGGGAAACCGCGCTCGCGTAAGTCGAAGTCGCTGGCGGGGCAGACGCCCCGCTGCCATCCTCGCTGCCCCGCCGGGCGAGCGATTACCGGCAGTCGCACCGGGCATCCCATCCCGCTGCTCCCTGTGATAGGATGGTGTGAGCGATCCATGAGCGTTGTGTAACGAGCAGGGAGCCTCTAGCGTGTCGGTTACTGCAGACGCACACCCACCTGGCTATTCGCGTTGGAAACCGAACAGTTGGGAACACTGGCAGCGCAACCAGTGGGCGATCTACGTTGCCGTGCTGATCTCCTTCCTCAGTTTCACCTTCGTCATGCCGTTCCTGCCGCAATATGTCCTCGCACTGGGCGTCCACAACCCGGCTCGCGCGGCGCTCTGGTCGGGGCTGCTCTTCGGGGTCAGCCCGCTCATCGGCGGCTTGCTCACCCCGTTCTGGGTGAGCGTCGCGCAGCGCACCGGTAACAAGCCGATGGTGCTGCGCTCGCTCCTCTCCTACGTCGTCCTCATCAGTCTAATGGGACTTTGCACGAACATTTGGCAGTTGCTTGCCCTGCGCATCCTGCTCGGCGTCTTCTCCGGCTTCAGTTCGTTCGCCATCGCGGTCATCAGCGTCACCGTGCCGAAGGACCGTGTCTCGCAGGCGATCGGCACACTCCAGTCCGTCCAGTTCGCGGCGTCCGCAGTCGGGCCGATCTTTGGCGGCACGCTGTCGGACATCTTCGGGTTGCGCACCACCTTCTTCGTCTCCGCCGCGTTCAGCATCCTCGCGGCGGTTGCGTTCCAGTGGCTCTTCGATGCGGTGCACGACCGGGGCGCGATCCCCGTGCGGCGCGAGCGGGCGTCAATTTCGGTGCTGGCGCACCTGCCCGGCTTCCTCGCGATCATGGTCACGCTCTTCGCCGTAAATTTCATCGAGCGCACCTTCGGCCCGCTTATCCCGCTCTACGTTAAACATCTCCACGCACCGGATGAGTTCCTCGCCACCATCGCTGGTGCGGTCGTGACGCTCGGTTCGCTCGCCGCCGCCATCGCCGCGTTTGCGATGGGCAGGCTTGGCCGCCTTCGCAACCCGCGCAACCTGCTGATCCTGACGCTCTCGTTCGGCTGCGTCATGCTCATCCCGATCACTTTCGCGCACCAGTGGTGGCAACTGCTCCTCTATCGCCCGGTGCTCGCGCTCTTCATCGGCGGCAACACGACGCTCTGCTACGCCATCGCCGCCCGCGCGCTCCCCACCCAGTGGAAGGTGACGGCATTCGGCGCGCTCGGTGGCCTCGCGATGATCGGCGGCGCATCCGCCGCGTTCGTCGCCGGGATCGTGACGGACCTGACCCACAGTCTACGGGCGATCTTCGGCATTGATGCCATCCTGTACGCCTTGCTGGTCCTGCTCGCGTGGCGCGCGATTCGTCTCCCCGATGAGACCCAATCTGCCGCTGTCGGCGTCGCGTCATCGGCGGCGGTCGGCGCACCGGGGGATGGCTGACGTGCGTATCGACACCATCGCCGATCACCCCGATCTCGTCGAGACGGTCGCGCGCTGGCAGTGGGAGGAGTGGGGCCATCTCGACCCGGACGACTCGCTCACCGCGCGGGTCGCGCGCATCGGCGGTCAGACTGCCACGGCCCACATCCCGACGACCGCCATCGCCCTCGACGGCAACGAGCCGCTCGGGACGGCGAGCCTGACCGCGCACGACATGTCGAGTCACCCCGAACTCTCGCCGTGGCTCGCCAGCGTCTACGTCACACCCGCCGCACGCGGGCGCGGGGTGGCAAGCGCGCTCGTGCGGCACATCGTGGGGCAGGCAGCGGCGATGGGCGTCACGCGGCTCTATCTGTACACAGAGAGCGCGCGGGGACTGTACGAAAGGCTCGGCTGGCACGTTATCGCGACGGAGCATTTCCAGGGGCACCCCGTCACGGTCATGGCGATTGAATTATCGGTCGTTTGTTGACAAGCGGATGAGCGGGTGCAAGGGTGTGGGCAGGAGATGTCCCATAACTGGCCATTTGCCCGTTTCTCCGGCCCCCGGCCCCCTCGAAGCCTTTGCGCACCATTTCGACTCCCTCTTCAGCCAACGCAGTCAGCGGCAGGCCTTCCGCGACTATCTCGCCGGGCTGCTCCTACCCGCCGAACGCAACAAGACCTTGACCGCACTTGCGAACACCGAGCCGATTGTCGGCGCGCACGCCGCCCCCGCCCAGCGGTTGCAATGGTTCCTCACCGAATCGACGTGGGATGCCGAAGTCGTCAACCGCTGTCGCCTCGCCGCACTGCGCACGCGGCCAACGACCGCCCCGGATGCGAACGGCGCGTTGGTGATCGACGAGACGGGCGACCGCAAGGATGGGGAAAGACGGCGCACTTCGCGCGGCAGTATCGGCAAGATCGACAACGGCGGCGTCTCTGTCGGGGCGCTCTGGGCGGATGAGCGAGTCTGCTATCCCGTGGAGGAGTGCGACGCCCCCGCGACCGAAGCGGATGTGGGTCGGGGGGGAATGGGGCGCGCATCGCCGCGCCCGCCAATCTCATGGCCGGTGGCGTTACGCAGCGTCCGGGCATGGCTGGAACTATGGACGCGGCTGGCACGTTATGGCGGGCATGGAGCGATCTGCCCCGTCGCCCGCGTTGCGGCGGCTGTTTGACTGGCTCTGGGAGGGACGGCCGATTGACTGCTATACCCGCTGACAACAAACTATCGATACGTCCACGATCTCTTCGTACGTCACGGTGTCGCTCCCACCGCTGCGAATGCAAGCGCGCATTATCGAGTACATTGTACGCGATCATCCATGGAGACGCGGGACAGGGGAGGAACGATGAAGCGGGAACTGACGGGGCAGGTGGCGCGGGTGCTGGTCGGGCGGGACGCGGTGTCGCTCGTGACGACGCGGGAGATGACGATCCAGATCACGATGGAGGGCGTCGAGGGGGACAAGCACGCGGGATGGACACGGCTCGCGGACTCACGGACGCCGTGGTACACGCGCGGCACGGTGATTCGCAACCAGCGTCAGGTGTCGCTCGTCTCCGCCGAGGATTTGGAGCAGATGGCGGCGGCGCTGGGCCTGCTGTGCATCGAGCCGGAGTGGTTGGGCGCGAACATCGTCATGCGTGGCATCCCGGACTTCTCCCACCTCCCGCCGGGGGCGCGCTTCTTCTTCCCGAATGAGGCGGTGCTCGTCGTGACGGAGCAGAACTTCCCCTGCGTCTATCCGGGCCGGATCATTCAGGAGCAGTACCCCAACGCACCCCGGCTGGCGCAACGGTTCCCGAAAGAGGCCGTCCATCTGCGCGGCATCGTCGCCGTCGTCGAACGCCCCGGCACGATCGCGGAGGGCGACGCCACGCGCATCGATGTCGTCGAGCAGGTGCGGTACGCAGCAGAGAGTAACGAGTAACCAGATGGGACGGATGCCTTCTCTTGTTACTTGCTACTTTTTACTCGCTACTCACGACGCAGGAGGAGAGACTCCACGCTGAGCGACTGGATGAGCATAGTGAGGACCGAGGCATAGACGATGATTTTCTGGCCGGTCGATTGGATCGCCGCCCCTGTATTGGAGAACTTCGGGTTCGGCCCGAAGAAGATCAGCAGGACGTAGGCGAAAAGCAGCGCCCCGAAGGCGAGAAAGACCCAAGCGAAGCGGCGCGGGAAGTCGGGGGTGCGCAGGATCGCGATCAGGTTCAGCATCACGGTGACGAAGAGCGCCCCGAACGCCAGTTGGACGAATGCGTTGTGCGCCCCCAGCAGGCGGTTCCATGGCGTGGCGGCTACCCCGACGTAGCCGACGGCCGCCACGAAACCGAAGACGGCCCCGATCTGGCTGAGCAGCAGGGGGATGCCATTAAAGAACCGCGTGAAGGCGAGGAAGAAGAGCACAAGAACCGTCGCCAGTGAGACCAGGGCGGACATGAAGAGCACCATCGAGGCGAGGTTATCCGCACCGGAGCGCGTGGTCGTCGCGCCCAGGTCGCTGAAGAAATTCAGGAAGAAATGGTAGCCCGTGCTGGTGGGGTCCTGCTGCCTGCCGCCGGGAAAGAGCAGCATCGCGGTGGCGGTCAGCACGACGAAGAGGACGCAGACGAACGCGATGAACCCGAAAATGATGTCCAATCCAGCGGCACGCGCGCTCCCCGTGGACGGCCCGGAGATGATGGGGCGTCCGGCGTTCTCTTCCCCTGACGACTGCATCTGCATCATGGCACTTCCTGTGCAACCGATGAAAGAAACGTGCTCCCCGTGCCGGTTGGCTCCGGCGAATCCATTATGTCAAGAAAACATTCACGCCAGCATCGGGTCCGGCGCCATCTCCGGGCGTCCGAGGGGAAGGCCGCTCGCGTCGAGCGCCCGCATCAGGTCGCCGATGATGTCGCGCGGGTGCTCGATGCCCGCCGAGAGGCGGAGCAACCCCGGCGTGATGCCCATGCGCTCCCGCTGTTTCGGCGCGACCTCCCGGTGCGAGGTCATCGCGGGGCAGGTGATCAGCGTGTAGACATCGCCGAGGCTCGTCGCGGGGACGCAGAGGGTCAGGGCGTCCATGAAGCGCATCATGTCCGCCTGCGTCGCACCCGCCAATTCGAATGTCACCATCCCGCCCGCCCAGCCGGGCTTGAAGAGCCGCCGCGCCGTCTCAAATTGTGGATGCGAGACCAAACCTGGGTAGACAACGCGCGCGATGCGGGGGTCGCGCTCAAGGGCGCGGGCGATCAGCCGCGCATTGAGCATCTGCCGCCGCAGCCGGAGTGAGAGGGTTTTGAGGCCGCGCAGCACCATGTACGCCTCGTTGGCGGCGAGATTCGGGCCGAGCGTCCGCACGAGTGGGACGAGATTGTGTGCATCGTCGCCCCGCCCGATCACGACGCCCGCGAGCGTGTCCGCATGCCCGTTGAGGTACTTCGTCAGACTGTGGACGATGAAATCGGCCCCGTGCGTGAAGCCGGAGAGCATCGGCGGCGGCGTGAACGTGCCGTCCAGCACGACCCGCGCCCCGACCGCGTGCGCCGCACGGGCGACGGCGGGTACGTCGGTGATCCGCAGGAGCGGGTTGGACATCGCCTCGATCAGCACGGCGCGCGGCTTCGTCGCGGCGATAGCGGCGGTGGTCGCCTCCGTGTCCGTCGTGTCCACGAACGTCGTCTCAACGCCGAGCGTGCCCATGACATTCATCAGCAGCGTGAACGTCGCGCCGTAGAGGTCCCGCGCCGCGACGACCCGCTCCCCCGCGCCGACGCCTGCCGCCAGCAGCGCGAGGTGCACCGCCGCCATGCCGGACGCAGTTGTGACGGCGACCTCGCCGCCTTCGAGGTCGCGGATCGCCTCTTCGAGCGCGGTGATCGTCGGGTTGCCGTACCGGGCGTAGACGTACCCGGACTGCTCCCCCGCGAAGACGGCGTCCAACTCGGCGATCTCGTCGTACATATAGGCGGCGGAGCGGTAGATCGGCGTGGAGACGGGCGTGAAGTTCGGCTTCGGCCCGCGCTCGCCCGCGTGGACGGCGCGCGTCCCGATATCCCACCCGGTCATGTCGCGTTCGTTTGTCATCGAAAACCCCCGACGAAAAAGGACTGAGGACTGCGGGTTTCTTGTCACCGCTGTCCGATGTGACATGGTAGCATGACGCAACGTACAGACCGCCGATTGTCCAGAACTATGTGTTTTCTGTGCTCGTTGCGCATCGCGCTCAACTCGGTATCGAGGACGAACGATAGCACGTCTTGAAGGAATCTAAATTTCAGAAAACCACTCAGGATTGATGCTTACTTGTTCAACTTGTTGGGTGCCAACTCCGAGTTTCAAGTCCTTTAGCAGCAAACAAAGTTGGTCTCCATCAATAAGATCGATCACTGGAGCACCATCTCTGGTTGCTTCCTTCTTTGCGCCTGATGTGTACGCGCCGGTTGTAATGAGCAGGCCTTTATCTGTTCTACCGACCATCGCACCCCGGAAGCTGCGTACTTCTTCTGCGCCAACGCTCCCTTTATATCGCTTGCACTGAAAGAATACCTGAAAGCTCAACAGCGAGATTCGAAGAACACCAATCCCATCGATTCCACCATCACCGCTGCGTCCTGTGACTTCCACTTTCGTGAAACCCGACTCGCGCAGGAGACGTTGACATAACCTTTCAAAGCCGCTTGGAGGAACCGCAATTAATACATCGAGAAGAACATCTCTCCATTGCTCAAACACTGTGCTGCTAAATGTGCCTGTTTCTTTTTCGTCTGACAAGTCGGACAAGGGTATTGTGTCATCAGGTAAGGAGTCTGTCATGTTTGTCTGCGCGCCAACTTTGTTTGCAGACACCATCCTCCTCACTTGGGCAGGAATGCTCGATACATCAGCCCTATCGAGCCCTCTGCCATAATCAGTGATCGACCAAACGCCACGGCTACTATTCTCGATAGCACTTACTTTCTTGAGATACGTTCGCGCCCAATGTAGCCGGTAACTGATTTCGCTCCCTGGTCCTTTGCCATGAGTGACGCTCTGCTGCGCCTCAGTGTATCCCTCGATTTCTATTACCTTGTCCATGATCTCTTGGATATTGCCAGAGCCATCCATTTGCTTAAGCGCCTGAAGGGTCGGCCACAGCATCTTATCGTATGGTGGCACGACGACCTTCGCGCCAGCAACTGAGGCCATTTATTCACCTTCTTTCCCACGAATGATGCGTCGTTATTGAGTCAGTATAGCGAAGGAGAATTTTCTTGCAAACGGTAGAAACTGCTGTAGTGGTTTGTCTTGCTCCACCTCTTTTCTCACGCGGTGTGTGCATGGTGTTACCGTTTGATGTGTGGCGTATGATGGAGCGCGTGGCGTCGTGCGTCGCGCCGCGCGTTCGGAATGCAGAAAGCAATTACGAGGAGTCGCCATCAATGACCTATCGCACGGGAACTGTTGGATCGCGGACGGCGCCGGTCGGGGTACGCCGCGTGCTGTTCATCCCGCTCATCGGCGCGCTGACGCTGGTGAGTGTTCTCTTCGGGCTAGCCTTTGTCTACCTCAGCGAGGAGGTGCACGAGTCAGCCACCCTCCCGACCGATCAGCGCGTCCTGCGGCGGGTTGACGACGCCACCGCCGCGTGGCCGGTCGCGGTCGCCGAGGATGTATCGCTGCTCGGTGCGGAGGTGGTGGTTGGCGTGGTGGGCGTCGTCCTCGGCGGGTGGTTCCTGCTGCGCCGCCGCGTGTTCGACGCGCTGCTCGTGATCGGCGCGGTCGGTGGGTACGTCGCGCTCATCCTGCTCATCAAGCCCGTCGTCGCACGCGAGCGTCCTGTCCCCTACTTCCGCGTGCCGGAGCACGGCTATGGCTTCCCCAGCGGCCACACGATGGGCGCGACCTGTCTGGCGTTCGCGCTCGGCTTCCTGCTCTGGCGGAGCGAATGGCGTCGCGGCGTGAAGATTCTCGGCTCGTTCATTCTCGCCCTTGCGGTCATTGTCGTCGCGATGAGCCGCCTCGTGCTCGGCGTCCACTACCCGACCGATGTGCTGGCGAGCATCCTGCTCGGCACGGCGTGGATGAGCGCACTCATCGCCCTCCGCTGCGTCGCCGAACGGTGGCACGCCGCGCGGACGTGACGGGACACTGACGACGGGCACGCCGCCGCAAACGCGGTATGCTTCTCGCACGGGGCATCGAACACGGATGCGGGGTAACGCAACGGTTTGCACGAAAGGAGCGGGTGGGCGATGAGTCGGCCAGTCACACTCTTCACCGGTCAGTGGGCGGACCTCCCGCTGGAGACGCTCGCGGAGAAGGCGAGCGCGTGGGGCTTTGACGGCCTCGAACTCGCCTGCTGGGGCGACCACTTCGATGTGCAGCGCGCGCTCGCGGAGCCAGGATATGTACAATCCCGCCGGGACATCCTCAACAAGCACGGCCTGCACTGCCACGCGATCGCGACGCACCTCGTCGGGCAGGCGGTCTGCGACCCAATCGACGGCCGGCATCAGGCGATCCTGCCGCCGCACGTCTGGGGCGACGGCGAGCCGGAAGGGGTGCGCCGCCGCGCCGCGCAAGAGGTGGCGGATACCGCCCGCGCCGCCGCGCAGTTCGGCGTCGGCGTCGTCACCGGCTTCACCGGGTCGAGCATCTGGCACCTGCTCTACTCGTTCCCGCCGAACGACTTCGCGACCGTCGCGCGCGGCTACGAGGACTTCGCGTCCCGCTGGAACCCGATCATGGATGTCTTCGGGCAGGAGGGAGTGACGTTCGGGCTGGAGGTCCACCCCACCGAGATCGCATACGACTTCGTGACGACGCGCATGGCGCTCGACGCCATCGGCAACCGCCCGGAGTTCGGCATTAACTTCGACCCGAGCCACTTCGCGCACCAGTCGCTCGACTCCGCCGCCTTCGTCACCGAGTTCGCGGACCGCATCTACCACGTCCACGTCAAGGACTCGAAGAAGAATCTGAACGGGCGAAACAGCATCCTCGGCTCGCACCTGAACTTCGGCGACCCGCGCCGGGGCTGGGACTTCGTCTCACCAGGACACGGTGATGTCGATTTCGAGTCGCTGTTCCGCGCGCTGAACCGCATCGGCTACGCTGGCCCGCTCTCTATCGAGTGGGAGGACTCCGGCATGGATCGCGAGTGGGGCGCGCCGGACGCCGTCCAGTTCGTGCGCCGCACCGACTTCGCGCCGTCGTCCGTGGCATTCGACGCGGCATTCCAGCGGTCGTGAGGCCGTGGAGTGATGATTATGAGTGCGCCCGCCCGCTGGGGAAGCGGAGCGTGAAGTGGCCCCCTGCGATCCCGGAGAGCATCCCGCTCACGCTCCGCTGGACGCATTCCACGAAGGCATCATCGGTGGCGGGGGTCGGCGCGCGGCCCAGCCACCACTGCGTGCCGCGCTCGACGACCGCGAGCGTCACCTCCGCGACGAGGGGCGACCAGAACGGGTCCGGCGTGATCCCCTCCTTCGCCGCCTGCGCGAGCGCCTGCCGCGCGATCTCCGCGCGCACCTGCTCGCGCGCCGCCTCGATCTCGACGCCGATGGGGCTTTCCGCCGCGCCGGTGAAGAGAAGCATGAACGCGGCAGGTTCCGCCCGCGCCGCGTGGAGATACGCGCGAAGCGCCGCGCCAGCCGGGGCGGCGGGCGCGGCGACGGCCTCGGCCATCGCCTCGGTGATGCGCGCCGCAGCGTCCACGACGATCGCGCGATAGAGGTCCTCCTTCGAGGCGAACGCGCGGTAGAGGATCAGCCGTGTGACGCCGACCCGGCCCGCGATATCCTCCATCCTCACGCTGGTGAACCCGCGCTCCGCGAAGGCGGTCGCCGCAACCGTCAGTATCTGCCGCCGCCGCTCCGCACGGGGCAACCGGACCGTCCTCTGCGTCATCGTCTGCCCCCGCAGGAGATGTAAACACCGTGGATATGCGTCCCGTCCCGTCGCAGCGCCGAGTATAGCAGCGAGGCCACCGTCTGCCTACACGATTGAGAATACAAAGAACCGCGAAGACGTAACGTGACGCAGAGGGCACGCACGAGAAAGATCCATCGATCTTCATCACACACTCTGCGTCCCTTTGCGCTCTCTGCGCCGATCCGGTTTGTCCCGTACCTACCGCGCGGGGACGGCCGCATCCGGGGGGCTGATGCCGTTCCCGGCGTCGGTGACTTGCCAGCCACCCATCGCACCGACGTAGGCGTAGTCCGCGTAGCCATCCGCGCTCGCGATGCTCGCGACATCGAACTTGACGCCGGGTACCGCCGCGCGCGCCCACGCGGTCAGATCGCGGATCGTCGCGCGGGCGTGGTTGAAATCGCCCGGCCCGTTGTCGTGGAGCGCGAGCGAGCGGCCCGCGCGGTTGATAATCACCATGAAGCCGTGATCTTCCAACGTGCCGCCGCTGTTATCGACGATGAACTGATGCTCCGGCGTGCCCCGGTAGCGGTCGTTGTGCACGGCGAACGCGCCGGGCGGGAACATCACCGTCTCGCCGTCGCCGAAGAAGTCCACCGCCGTCGCGAGATCAACAATGCGCCGCACAACGTCGTCCTCGTACTTCAAGTTCACGTAAACATCGTAGGACATGGGACCTCTCCCCGGCCCCTCCCCGACGCGGGGAGGGGTGACTCAGTCTTGGTAGCGAGACGTATTCATCAGCGTTCTGCCGAACCCCCGTCAGTTTCCGTAGTGGCATTGTAACCCGGAACCCGGATCATCGTCGCACCGACGTGTACGTTCGATGCTACAATGCCCGGAGGGTGCGAGCACGGAGGGGAGCAGGGATGCAGGATGTCCGCGTGGTCTCGCTGAACGATCTCTGGCGCTTCCGGACGGACCCGGATCGCCTGGGAGATTGCGCCGCTGGGGACCTCGTGCGCACCGCGAATGAGGAGTGCGCCTTTCACCTCCCCACGTATGACGATGCCGATTGGGAGACGATCGCCGTCCCCGGCAACTGGCAGCAGTACGGCCACGATTACAACGGCGTCGCGTGGTACCGCACCCGCTTCACCCGCCCTCCTCTGCCTGTCGGCGGCGTCGCGCGGCTCCGGTTCGCGGGCGTCGATTACTACGCCGATGTCTGGCTCAACGGCTTCTACCTCGGCTCGCACGAGGGATATTTTGCCCCCTTCACGATGGACTGCACGCCCTGGCTTGGGGACGACAATGTGCTCGTCGTGCGGGTAGACAGCCCGAATGATGTGCGCGTCAAGCACGCGTGTGAGCACGAGCAGAAGACGCTCATCAAGGGCGCGCTCCAGGATTGGGATGTCAATAATCTGGACGTGAACCCCGGCGGCATCTGGAACGACGTGACGCTCCTGCTCTCCGGGCCGCAATACATCGCCGCTGTGCGCGCGGACGTCGATCTCTCCGCGCACGCCGCGACGGGCCGCGCCGCGCTCGCGCTGCGCGTCACGCTCGTCAACGCGCTGGCCGCGCCCGTCGATGCGCGCGTCCGCCTCGCCCTCGCCCCCGCGACCTTCACCGGCCAGACCATCGAGGAGGAGGGCCGCATCCGGCTGATGCCCGGCGTGAATGTCCACACCCTCTGGTTGCAGGTGCCCGACGCCCGCCTCTGGTGGACGTGGGATCAGGGGCGACCCGACCGGTACGAACTGACCGTCGCGGTTGGCGCTGCGGACGAGCCGAGCGACACCACGACGACGCGCATCGGCCTGCGCACTGTCGAGCGACGCGGCGACGAGTGGGCGACCTACCTCAATGGCCGCCGCATCTTCTGGCGCGGCGCGAACTACCTCTCGGACCAGTTGCTCGGCACGATGACGCCGGAGCGGTACGCGCGGGACATCCGGCTGCTGCGCGAGGCGAACATGAACATGGTGCGTCCCTTTTGCGTTGTGGAGCACGACGCCTTCTACGACGGGTGCGACGCAGCGGGGCTGCTCGTCTATCAGGACTTCCCGATACAGTGGCGCATGGCGAACGACTCCGATCTCGTCCGCCGCGCGACCCGGCAGGTGGAGGAGATGACAGCGCTGCTGGCGAATCATCCCTCCGTCTTCCTCTACTGCTATGGCTCGGAGCCGGGCGAGGCGAACTTCAAGAAACTGGGGATGGCGCTCGCCGCCGCCTCCCGCGCCGCCGACCCGACGCGCATCACGCATCAGGCGAACGAGTATCCCGGCCACTGGGGGATCATGGCGGATCGCACGGCGTACCGCTGGCCCGTCGATCTGCACTTCTACAGCGGCTGGTATCCGGGCGACGCCTTCGGAGAGACGGTCTACGACCTCGCACAATTCACCCCGGAGCACTTCGCTGTCGTCACCGAGTACGGCGCGCAGGCGCTCCCGATGCACGAGACGCTCAACGCGATCCTCCCGCGCGAGGAGCAGGCATGGCCGCCCACCCCGCGCGCCCTCCGCACCCTTAAGCGCCACTGCATGCAGCCGGAGTCGCAGTTCCGCACCGTGCCGGACGCGGTGAGTTGGCAGGATTTGATCGCGAAGAGCCAGGCATACCAGGCATTCGTGCTCAAGTACCACACCGAGTACTACCGGCGCATGAAGTACCAGCCGTGCAATGGCGCTCTGATGTTCACCTTCAACGACTGCTGGCCCGCCGTGACGTGGTCAGTGGTCGATTACTTCCGCCGCCCGAAGCAGGGGTACTACGCGCTGCAACAGGCGTTCGCACCCCTCCACATCATGCTGAATTGGGGCGCGCCGCTCGTCACCGTCCCCGGCACGCCCTGGCAGGCGGAAGTGCTCGTCGTCAACGACCTGCCGCGCGCGTTCACGGGCCTGACGGCGGGGTGGCTGATCCGGCACGACGCGACGGGCGCGACCCTCGGCGAGGGCGCCCTGCCGTGCGACGCCCCGGCGGACTGCCCCGCGACCGCCATCGGCGCGCTCACCTTCCACCCGCCTGCTGAGACTGCGCCCGGCGCGTGCACCATCGCCCTCCGCCTCACCGACCCCGATGGTGACATCCGCGCCGCCAATGCCTACACTCTCACCCTCCGCGCCCCGTGGCAGACGACGACCAACTCGATCCGCACCGAAACCTGAAACCAGAGAACACAGAGAGGATGCACAAAAAAGACAAACGCGCGATTCACCTGATTCATTTCTTTCCTCTCTGTGCCCTCTGTGCCCTCTGTGTTATCGTTTTCCCTCTCGCTGACCGGGGGTTTAGCCATGCGGACGGTGCGAATCGCGCTCGTGGGGTTCGGGAATGTCGGGCAGGCGCTCGCGGACCTGCTTGAGCAGCGGGCGGACCTGCTCTACCGCGAGTATCAGCTCGATATCAGCGTCACCGGCATCGCCACCGCACGTCGCGGCACGGTGATCGCGCCGGACGGGGCCGACCTGACGGAGACCGTCGCCGCCATTGAGACGGACCCCGCCGCGCGGCTGCCGGGTGCGCTCGGTGGGGAGATCGCCATCCCCGCGTTCCTCGCGACCGTCCCCGCCGACATCGTCGTGGAACTCAGCCCGCTCGCGCCGGAGAGCGGCCAGCCCGCGATTCGCCACTGCGAAGCCGCCCTCCAGAACGGCAAGCACGTCGTCACCGCGAACAAGGGGCCGGTCGCGTACGCCTACCGCCGCCTGCGCGACCTCGCACGGAGCAGACACCTCCAATTCCGCTTCGAGTCGAGCGTGATGGACGGCGCGCCGATCTTCTCGCTGATCGAGCGGGCGATGCCTGCCACCCGCGTGCGTGGCTTTCGCGGCGTCATCAACAGCACATCGAACCTCGTGCTGACGCGCATGGCGGCGGGGCAGTCGCGCGCGGAGGCCGTCGCGGAGGCGCAACGGCTCGGCGTCGCTGAGGCCGACCCCGCGTACGACCTCGACGGCTGGGACGCGACGGTGAAAGTCTGCGCGTTGATGAACGCGCTGATGGATGCGGACGTCCGCCCGGACGCCATCCCCCGCACCGGCATCGGCAACATCACCACGGCGGACCTCCGCGCGGCGGCGGACGCGGGCAAGGTGGTGAAACTCGTCGCGGAGGCGTGGGAGGCGCGGGACGGCACGCCGCGCGGTCGCGTCGCGCCGCAGACCCTCCCCCTGACCGACCCGCTCGCGATGCTGAACGGCACGTCGAACCTGCTCATCCTCCGCACGGACACGATGGGCGACCTCGCCATCGGCGAGTACGACGGCGGCACCGCACAGACGGCCTATGGCGTCCTCGCGGACATCCTCCACATCGCAGGGGGTGAACGGTAGGCAGTGGGGAATCCAACCGAATGAACCACAGAGGCGCGGAGGACGCAGAGAGACGCAAGGATGGGGAGAGAGGGGACGAACCTCCTGCGGACGCTCTCCGGGCAAGGAGGAGGGGGTTCTACTCATTACTTGTTACTGTTCTCACATCGTCAGGCGGGCGTAGCGGCTGCGATAATAGAGGAGCGGTTCGCCCTCGTGCTCGGTGAACGCGACGACGTGCCCAACGAAGATGCGGTGGTCGCCGCCATCGTGTGTCGCGTGGAGGCGGCAGTCGAACCACGCGATGGCGGAGCGGAGCACCGGCGCGCCCGTTACCGCCGTGGCGTGCGGCACACCACTGAACACAGCGTTGACGAGCGGCGCGCGGTTCGCGAAGCGGTCCGCGAGGAACTCGTCATCCTCTGGCAGCACGTTGACGGCGAACGCGTCGGCCTCCGCGATCAGCGGCACGAACGAGGAATCCGCGACGATGCAGACGAGCACCAGCGGCGGGTCGAGCGAGAGGAAGGTGAAACTGCTCGCCGTGATCCCCCGCATCCCGAGGCCGCTCCGCGTCGTCACCACCGTCACACCCGCCGCGAACCGTCCCATCGCCCGCATGAACGCCTCCGCGTCGAACGCCTCATCACTGGGGGAAACAGGAGCATCCATCATCACTTCCTACGGGTTCCATCGTACATCGGCACGCCGTCATTCCACCGCACGACTGTACGGGATAACGGCCGATTTGTCCGCACCCGATCATGCGGGCAACGCAACGGGCCGGAGAAAATATCCCCGGCCCGTTGTTCCGTGTGGTGAGACCCGTCAGCGTGCGCCCCGTCGATGTCGCGGCGCGTCCGGCAGCGCGTCCGTGCGGATCAGGTGCCGCTGCATCTGCGCCGCGAACTCCACCACCCGCTCCGTATCCGCCAACGGCGAGAGGACTGCCCGCCCAAAGGCGCGGATGCCCGCACCAACTTTTTTTGTCACCATCTCAATAGACCCCTTTCCGGCATTGACGCCGTAGTATCGAGAAAGGAGCAATGCCACCATACAGCCACATCGCCCCATCCACGCTGACCGTATCACGGGAAGGGTGATTGTGCAACCGTTCACAATGTTAGAAAAATGTGTGCGATTTTGTGCGATCGTTCGTGGTTTCGGTCACAATTCATATTTTTGAACAAAAAGATAATCGCTTTGCGACCTGCACGATGATGGGGCCATGCGTGCATCGGATGGCCGAAAAGTCTCCGTGAGCCAATGGGAGGTTAGGAAGGCTCCCCCCGATGGAACCCTTCACCCGCGATCTGCGAGGCGAACCGCTCGGCGTCGTCCTCCGGCTCGTAGCCGAGTTGCTCCTGCGTCGGGCCGATGTCCCAGTAGCGGCGAGTGTTGCCGGAGATGGCGTAGAAAATGCCCCACGTCAGCGGCGACTCGATGGCGCGCCACGCTAGTTGCGCCATGTCGCGCGGCGAGAGCCAGGTGCTGAGGTTGCGGACATTCGTCGGCTCCGGCAGCCACGAGCCGATGCGCAGGCAGATCACTTCCAAGCCGTGCTCATCGACGTAGAAACGCGCAATTGCCTCGCCGAACGCCTTCGACGCGCCGTAATACCCGTCGGGGCGTACCGGCATCTCCGGGTAACACGGGCGACCCTTCACCTCGTAGTACCCCGTGACATGGTTGGTCGTGGCGAAGACCATCCGCCTCACGCCCTCGTGGCGCATCGCTTCCAGCACATTGTACTGGCCGATGATGTTGTTCTGGAGCGCGTCCTCCCACGGCGTCTGGACGGCGGACGATGCCGCGAGGTGGATCACTGCGTCGCAGCCGCGCACGGCGGCCCGCATCCCCTCTGGGTCGGTGAGATTGGTCCGGGCGATCTCCTCACCGTCGCGGGCGGGGCCAACGGATGTGCCGCCGGGCCGCTCCTGCAACCGGAGCGCGTACCGCTCCTTCAGGAGGTCTCGCAGCGATACGCCAATTTTGCCACTCGCGCCAGTTATCAGGACTTTCTTCATGCGCACCCCCTAATCAGGACTGAGGACTGAGGACTGAGTATAGCGCATCGCCTGAAGGCCTAACGGCGACAATCTGCGAAGGCGATCACAACTTCGCACGAACCGAAGCATCTCCGCTCAGTTCTCAGCCTTAGTTCCTACCCCGGTCATCGTGCTACAATGGAAACTGACGCATGTGTTGTCTGCTGTGTGGCCTTGCGGCCGACTCCGCGCAGCCCAGACGCCACAGTCCGCAGTGGCAAAGGAGCGGAACGCCCGCGCATGAGACCGCTACTGATCGCCTTTGAATTGCCGTGGATATTCACGCGCTTGACGCCGCTCGCGCTGCTCGACATCGTCGTCGTCGCGGTGATCTTCTTCTGGCTGCTCACGGTGGCGCGCGGCACGCGCGCGATGCCCCTCCTGCGCGGCATCGCGATCCTCCTCGGCATGATCGCCGTCCTCTCGACCACGCTGAACCTGACCGCGCTCCGACGCCTGCTGGAGATTGCCTTCCCCGCACTGGTAATCGCCGTGCCGGTGATCTTTCAGCCGGAGTTGCGGCGCGCGCTCGAACAACTCGGGCAGACGCGCACCTGGCTCAACCTTCCCTTCGCGCACACCGAGGAAGATATTGACAAGACCATCGACGAGATCGTCCGCGCGGTCGTGCAACTCGCGCGGCAACGCATCGGCGCGCTGATCGTGATCGAGCGGGAAACGGGACTGCAGGAGTATGCCGACCGTGGCGTGCCGGAGGATGCAATCCTGACGCGGCAAACGCTGATCCAGATTTTCACCCCGAATACTCCCCTCCACGATGGTGCGGTGATCGTGCGGAACAATCGCATCCTCGCCGCCGCGTGCGTCCTGCCGCTGACCGACGCGCCCATCGGCGGGACACTCGGCACGCGCCACCGCGCGGCGGTGGGCGTCAGCGAGGTCTCAGACGCCATCACCATCGTCGTCTCCGAGGAGACGGGGCAGATCGCGATGGCGATTGGTGGGCGCCTGGTCCGGGACCTGACGCACGAGAAGCTGAAGGGGAGCCTCCGGGCGCTCCTGCGCGTCGATCGTAGCGACGGCGGCGACGCGGGCCGGCCGCATCTCTTCCCACGCACCGCCCGCAGCGCCCGCAAACCGCGCAATGGCAAGACGGAGGCGGCACCCGATGGCGAGCGTCCGGCAGCAGACTAACCGCCCCACCTCCAGCGGCGTCGCCAGCCGCGCCGTTCTTGCCGCCGTGCTCGCCTTCGGTTTCTGGGCGTGGGTGACGAACAACAACAACCCCGACCGGCAGCGCGACTTCGACGGCGTCCCCGTGACCGTCCTCAATCGGCCCGATGGCCTCGCCGACCCCGATATCAGCCCGACCATCGTCACGGTCTCGATCTGGGGGCCGCAGAGCGTCGTCAGCAACCCGGCCCTCCAGGCGGGGAATCTCGCCGCGACCATCGACCTGAAGGAGGTCAAACCGGGCACGCAGCAGGTGCCGGTGCGCGTGCAGAGCACGCTGAATGGCCTGCGGAAGAAGAGCGCGGAGCCGACCAGCGTGCAGGTGCGCATCGAACGGAGCATCGAGCGGACGATGCCCGTTACCATCCCCACGCCGACGCAGCCCGGCGTCAAGGTGAACAGTGTGACCGCGACGCCTTCGGAGGTGCGCGTGAGTGGCCCGGAGAGCAAGGTCAACGCCGTAACGGAGATCGTTGCCACGCCCACCATCGCCGATCATACCGCGAGTTTCACGAGCCAGGTTGAGGTAAAAGCGCTGGACGCGAGCAACCGGGAAGTTGGGGGCGTCACGCTCTCACCCCAGCGCGTCAGTGTCGCCATTGATCTTCTCAACCTCCGCAACGAGCAAGTGGTGCCGGTCAGCACGGCGGATCCGACGGGTGCGCCCGCACCGGGCTTCAAACTCGACACCATTACCGTCACACCGCAGCAGATTACCCTCACCGGTGATCCGCAGGCCATCCGCGCCGTCCCGAATATTCCCACGCAGCCCTTCTCGATTGCGGCGCTGAGTCAGAGCATGACGCTGGATGTGCCGCTCGATACATCCAGACTGCCGCCCGGTGTCGCGATCAAGGGCAACCTCACGAGCGTGCGGGTGCAGGTGAATATTGTCGAGATTACGCAGGATCGAGCCTTCTCGCAAATCCCAATCCAGCCGGTGAATCTGCGTACGGGGTTAACGCCGACGCTCGCGCAGCAGTTCGTGACCATCACGCTGCGCGGCACGCGCCAGCAACTCGACCAGATCAACAGCACGAACATCATCGCGCTCGTGAATCTCGCCGGTTTCACGGGGCCGGGCGGGGCGCGCGATCTTCCCATTGAGGTTCAGGTGCCGCCGGGCAACAGCGTCAGTGTCGTGAAGGTCGATCCGCCATCGATCCCGGTATCCGTCGCCGCGCTGCCCACGCCGACCCCTGTCCCCGCCACCGCCACCCCGCGTCCGACCGCGACGCCGGTGCCGACCGCCACGCCCGCCCTAACCGCGACGCCAACAGCGACGCCGTAGGAATGCCTATTCCTCATCCTCCCCGTGCGGGCGGGCCGCGCCGCTCCTCAGTGTTCCCGTTCGTTCGAGGCCGACGACGAGCCGGACGCCGCCGAGCGTGAGGGCGCTCGTCGCCGCGCCATCCGGCATGGGGCCAATGGTGAACCGGGTCGCGAGGGTTTCGCCGCTGACGTAGCGCGCGTATTCATCGAGCATGACGCGGGTCTCGGTGTCGTCCTCGTTCTCGGTGTCCATGTCAACCCAGAGGGCGATGGTGTCCTCGATGTTCAGGCCCGCCGCTTTGCGGGCGTCCTGGATTGCGCGGACGAGGTCGCGCGCCATCCCCTCGCGCACCAACTCCGGTGTGAGCGCGGTATCGAGGGCGACGGTGTAGCCGCCCTCCTCGACGACGGCGTACCCCTCCCGCTCGACCGCATCGACGAGCAGTTCGTCCGGTTCGAGCGTGACGTTCGCGAGCAGGGGAAATGGCTCGCCCGCGAGCGCGTGCCGCGCCACGTGGTTGGGGTCGGACGCGGCCAGCGCCGCCCGGATCGCGCCGAGTTCCTTGCCGTACTTCGGTCCGAGTGCGGGGAGGTTCGGGCGGACGCGATACGAGACGACCTCCTCGCCCGCCGCGAGTGGTTCGACCGCCTTGACGTTCAGTTCCTCCTTGAGTTCGTCCGCGAGGCGTATCAACGCCTCCTGCTCCGCGCTGTCCCGCGCGTGGACGAGCAGGCGCGCGAGGGGCTGCCGGACTTTCAGATTCGCCTTCATCCTCGCCGCCCGCCCGAGCGAGACGGTCTGGACGACGGCCCGCACATCGCGGCTCAGCGTGCGGTCGATGTACGCCGCGTTCGCTACCGGCCAGTCGCGCAGGTGGACGGAATCCACGGCGCCGGGTTCGACCCGCCAGATGAGATTGCGGTACATCGCCTCCGCGAGGAACGGCGTAAAGGGCGCGAGCAGGTGCGCCACGGTGACGAGGCACTCGTAGAGCGTCGCGTAGGCGGCGTTCTTGTCCGCGTCCCCCTCCGTCTTCCAGAAGCGGCGGCGGGAGCGGCGGATGTACCAGTTCGAGAGGTCGTCCACGAACCGCTCGATGGCGCGCCCGCTCGTCGTCACATCGTAGGCGTCCATCCCCCCGGTGACAGTCTCGATCAGTTGATGCAACTCCGAAAGCACCCAACGGTCGAGTTCGGGACGCTCAGCAACGGGCGGCGCGGCGGGGGCCCCTTGGGTAGCATGCGGCGTCCACCCGTCGAGCCGTGCGTACGTGACGAAGAAGGAATACGAGTTCCAGAGCGTGAGCATGAACTTGGAGACGGTCTCCCGCACGAGGTCCATGCTGAAGCGGCGCGGGTTGCCGGGGGGCGCGGCGGTAAAGAAATACCAGCGCGTCGCGTCCGCGCCGTGCGTCTCCATCAACTTCCACGGATCGACGATATTACCGCGCGACTTGCTCATCTTGGAGCCGTCCGGGCCAAGGATGTGGCCGAGGCAGATGACATTCTTGTATGCGGGCGAGTGCTCGAGCGCGGTCGCGATCGCGTGGAGCGAGTAGAACCAGCCTCGCGTCTGATCCACCGCCTCGCAGATGTAATCCGCCGGGAAGTCGCGCTTGAACTCCGTCGCGTGCTCGAATGGGTAGTGGAACTGCGCGAAGGGCATCGCGCCGCTGTCGAACCAGGTGTCGATCACCTCCGGCACGCGGCGCATCACCGAGCCGTCGTGCGGGGAGCGGATGCGCACGGCGTCGATGTACGGGCGGTGCAGATCGTCCGGTACCGGATCGAGCGCGAGTTCCTTCAGTTCTTCCAATGAGCCGACGCAATGCATCCCGCCCGTCGTCTCGGAGACCCAGACGGGCAGCGGCGTGCCCCAGTAGCGGTTGCGGGAAAGCGCCCAGTCGTTGACGTTGGCGAGCCACGTCCCGAAGCGGCCCTCCTTGTAGTGCTCCGGCACCCAGTTGACTTCCTCGTTCGTGCGGAGCAATTCGTCGCGCAGGCGGGACATGCCGAGGAACCACGTCGAGAGGGCGTAGTAGATCAGCGGCGTGTCGCACCGCCAGCAATGGGGGTACTGATGCCGGTACGGCTGCACGCGGTAGAGCGCGCCCGATTCCTTCAGATATTTGATGATGACGGGGTCGGCGGCCTTGTCCTGCTTCGCGTCGCGCGGCTTGACCGCCAGCCCCGCGAAATCTGTCACCTCGGGCTTGAAGTGGCCCGTCAGGTCCACGAGCTGGAGGACGGGCAGATCGTTGGCACGGCCGACTTCGAAGTCGTCCATGCCGAAGGCGGGCGTGATGTGGACAAGTCCGGTGCCGTCATCCGCCGTCACATACTCGCCGGGCACGATACGGTACGCGGGTTTATCCGGCGTGACGTACGCGAAGGGCGGGTGATAGGTCATGCCGAGCAGTTCCGCCGCCGGGACTCTCCGCACGACTTCATACTCCCCGACCGCACCGAGCGCGGCGGCGAGCAACGCCTCGGCGACGATGAACTGCTCACCGTTCTGTCGCACGAGAGCGTACGTGAAGCCCGGATTAGCGGCGACGGCGACGTTGCTCGGTAGCGTCCAGGGCGCAGTCGTCCAGATGAGGAGGTTCGTCGGCCCGCCAAAGCGCGCGTCGTCCGTGAGGCGCATGCGGACATAGATGGAGTTATCATCGATCTCCTTGTACCCCTGCGCGACTTCGTGCGTCGAGAGCGGCGTACCGCAGCGCGGGCAGTACGGCACGACCTTATATCCCTGGTACAACATGCCGTCGTCCCAGAACCGTCGCAGCAGGTTCCAGACGGATTCCATGTACGTCGTGTCCATCGTCCAGTACGGGTGTTCCAAATCGCACCAGTAACCGATCCGCTCCGTCAGGCGGTCGAACTCGGAGACGTACGTGAGGACGGATTCGCGGCATTTCTGCACGAACTGCTCGACGCCGTACGCCTCGACATCGCTCTTGTTCTTCGAGCCGATCTGCTTCTCGACTTCGATCTCCACCGGCAGGCCGTGGCAGTCCCACCCGGCGATCCGGGGCACGATGTAGCCGCGCATCGTCTTGTAGCGCGGGAACAAGTCCTTGAAGACACGCGCGAGGATGTGGTGCGTGCCGGGGCGGCCGTTCGCGGTCGGTGGCCCCTCGTAGAACGAGAAGTTCGGCCCGCCCTCCCGCAGCGCGATTGACCGGCGGAAGGTGTCGTTCTCCCGCCAGAACGCCAGCGTCTCCTCCTCCAGCGCCGGGAACGAGACGCGCGTCTCAACGGGATCGAACGTCGCATACGTTTCGGTACTCATACATCGCTCCTTTTATCTGGTAGTGCGGGCTGGAAAGCCCGCACTACCGCCTCAGTCCTCAGTCCTCGGCACTAAAAAACGCCTCGCCCCCACAGGGACGAGGCGCAGGAATCGCGCTCCGTGGTACCACCCTCATTAACGCCGCCCAACGGCAACGCCCACTCCGCCCGGTGCATCCACACCGGCCCCGCTGTATCGGGCGGTTCCCGTCCAGGCCTACTACGGTTTTCCCACCCCAATCCCCCTCAAAGGAAAGGGACAAAAGGATCGGCCCGGTTCGGGTGGCGGCTCGGAGCGGATCACCGTACGGGGGTTCGTGCCTACCTCTCACCGTGTGCAGGCTCGCTGGACGACCGGGACGTCGCGGCGGTGTGCTCGTCATTGCCTCACCGTAAGCGTACTGACCGCACCGCCCCTTGTCAACCCATCCGCATATGCCGATAGCGGAATGATGGCGGCAGGCGGTGAAATGATCGCCATTGGCGTGGAACTATGCCGCTACCGCGAGCGTCTCTGTAATGGCATCAACGACGGGTTCCGATGAATTTGCGTCGCGACTGATAGCACGCGGCGCGCAATATTGACATGGATGTATTCGTGGCGTCCTGGGCGACACGCGAGGTATACCGCCGCGCCCCGGCAAAGGTTTTAACGGTATGGAGGTTGTCCATGATGGTGCGACGACGGTTCTCGGTGCTCTTGTTCCTCGCGGGTGCGTTGTCGTTGCTCGCCCCGCTCGCGGTGAGCGCGGATGTCACATTCGCGGACCCGCGCTTCAAGGCGATCTACTACGTCGGGGAGGCGATCACGACGAATTTCTGGGGCACCCACGCTTCGGAGGCGAAGTACGAGCGGTACGACAACAATCCAGGCGCGAAGCGGCTCGTCCAGTACTTCGACAAGGGGCGAATGGAAGTGACAAAGGGCGAGGTGACGTTCGGCCTCCTCGCGACGGACATGGTCACGGGCTGCGTCCAGATCAGTGACAGCAAGTGCGTCGACCGCTCCCCCGCGAAGACCCCGGTGGCCGGTGATCCGGGTGGCCTCGGCCCGACCTACGCCGACATCTACGACTATCGCTCCACGATACTCGCCGCCAAGGGGAAACGGATTGGCCAGCCGATCAACCTCTTCTTCGACACGGATCACACGCTCTACACCGACCGCGCTCCCGACGCGAGCCTGCCCAAGTTGACCGATTACGACGACGTGACCGGGCACAACGTCCTGCGGCAGTTCACGAATTACCGGGATGAGGTCGGCTTCACGACGATCGGCTACGCGCGCTCCGAACCGGCGGCGGCCTTCTTCACCGTCGGCGGCGTCAAGCGCGTGATCGCCTTCCAGGTCTTCGAGCGGCGCGTCCTGACCTTCACGCCAGACAACCCGACCGCGTTCCAGGTCGAGATGGGCAACATCGGCCAGCACTACTTCAACTGGCTGGGCTACTAGTAACTGACTGCAAAAACCGCAGCCCCCACCGTCGCCCACGCGGGCGACGGTGGGGGCTGCGGGCGTCGCACCCGGTCACTGACCCGCGAGCCGCTCGACAACGGGCGCGAGCACCTCCATCAGTTCATCCGAGACCACGATGTAGGAGATGCCCAGCGTCTCACGCCGCCGCTCAAGGGTGTCACACATCGTGTCGGTTGTGCCGGTGAGCACCGGGACCGCGCCAGAGCGGGCGAGTTGCGCCGCGTCCGTGCCGAACTGCGCCGCGATCCACCGGGGTATCCGCTCGCCCACCATCATCAGGTTCAGGTTAATCTCCAGTTGCGCGAATCGCTCCCCCGCCGCCTCGCGTAGCAGGGCAATCTTCTCCGCCACCACCGCCTCGGTCGCGTCCGGGCCGACGCCGAGCGCGACGATGTCCGCCTCGCGCGCGGCGAGCGCGAGCAGGCGCGGGCCGCTCCCGGCGATAAGAATTGGCAACCGAGGCTGCTGGACGGGGAGTGGGGAAATCTCCGCGTCCGCCACAACATAGTGCGCCCCGGTCGCGGTCGCGCGCTGCCCCGCGAGGAGCGGTTTGATGAGGGCGAGCGATTCGCCGAGGCGCGTGACGCGGACGCCGCCCGCCTCAAAGGGGACGCCCAACATGCGGTTGTCGGCGGCGGCAGTCGGGCGGCCCGCGCCGATGCCCAACTCGAAGCGACCGCCGCTGAGCAGATCGAGGGTGGCGGCCTCCTTGGCGAGCATCACCGGATCGCGGTAATCATTGGCGATCACGTACGTGCCGACGCGGAGCGTGCGGGTGGCGGCTGCGGCTGCGGCGAGCGCGGGCAGCGGCGCGAGCGTGTGCTGGACGTTATCGGGGATGACGAGGGTCGCGTAGCCGAGCGCCTCAATGCGGCGGCCCTTCTCGGCCCACTCCTCCCCCGAGCGCGCCTGCGCGGTCACGACACCGAAACGGAATGGCCGCTGGGTCATCTGAGTCCTTCTTTCCATTCCGGGCAGACCACACTCAGCCCCGTTGCCCCGCCACCGCCCGTAGGCGGGGCGCGGGCGGGAAGGGAAGGCCATACATCCGGTACTCGGCTTCGAGATACCCCGCGCCGATGCCGAATTCCAGCCGACCGCCGGAGATCACATCCAGCGTCGCCGCCATCTTGGCGAGCACCGCCGGGTGGCGGTAGCCGACGCTCGCGACGAGTGTGCCGATGTGCATTCGCTCGGTGGCCTCGGCGAGCGCGGCGAGCATCGTCCACGCCTCGTTCCACGGGTCGGTGTCCCGCGCGCCGAAGACGGGGTTCGCCGTGAAATGGTCGCTCACCGAGGCCCCGTCGTAGCCGAGGCGCTCGGCCTCCCGCCAATAGTCGCGTCGCGCCGCGTAAGGGATGTCAATCGGGCCTGCCTGGATGCCGAAGCGAAGCGGTCGTGTCGCGATCACGATGGGTTCTTCTCCTCACGTTTCTAGGACGGGCAGGCCGTGTACTGCAACGATTGCAGTTGCCATCGGCACCCGTCACGGACCCATACCCCGGTGACGTTGCAGCGCCCTTCGATGGTCTCGCCGTTGAAGACGCAGGCGGACTGTTGCACATCCCAGCGGATCGCCGCGTCGTCGTAGACGCGCGCATTGGATTCGATGTTCTCCAGCATCACTTGGGTGTAGCAACTCGCGAAATGGGTGCCGATCCACTCGTCGTTCGTGGTCACGAAGCCTTTCGGCCCGATGATGCGGCAGTCCGGGGCGACCAAGGCGGCGAGTGTTTCCCCATCGCCGCGAAGCAGCGCGGCGATGGGTTTTCCCTGCGCGCGGTGGACGGACGGTTCCATCGGTGCTCCTTCCGGTTCGTTCGTCGCTGCACGGTGGCGCGCAGCCTGCGTGCCACCGTGCAGCGTGCGCCGCTATCGCCTCAATCATCCAGCCACTTGGTCTCCATGCGCCCGCGCGTATGGATGTCGATATGCCGCGCCCGCCCTGCGCCCGCGTTGACGTACTTGTGCGGCACACCGGGCGGCACGACCACGATCTGCCCGGCGGTCGCCGCAACCGTCTCATCGCCGACGGTGAAGAGGACCTCGCCCTCATGCACGACGAAGACCTCGGCGTACGGGTGGGTGTGCAGCCCCGGCCCACTCCCCGGCGGCGCGTCGATTAGGAAGAAGGAGACGCCGATATCCTCGCCTGCGTGCTCGTACCCCTCGAAGCGGGAGGCGGTTTCGCTGTGGGAGAGTGCTTCCTTCGCGATTATCGTTGCCATCGCTCATCTCCTCTCATGTGGCTCATTCGGCGCTTGGCGTCGCCGGAGCACCGCCGCCACGACGCTGGCGTCGGCAGCGAGCAGCGCGACGGTGCAAACGGCGAGGGCTGCCAGCGCGAGTGGGTGGAGCCGGTCCAGCGGGAGTTGACGGAATGCTTGGACGAGCAGGATGGCCATGGCGACTGCCACGCCGACGACCGCCACCCCGATGACGTGCAACTGACGGATCGGCGTCATCGCCGAGCGCGCCAAGAGTACGGCGGGTACGGCGAGCAGGACCAAGCCATGAACCCCGATAGCGTGCAGGAGCACGAGGTCTCCACCGTCAGTCGATGGGCGCAGCAGCAGGTACTCCGGGCCGATCGTCATCGGCGAAGGCCCCATGTAGGTGCTGGCGCGATTGGCAAAGCCTGAGCCGACACTGCCTTGGTACACCCCGCTGTTGTTGGAGATCATCACGAAGCCGACCGCGCACCCAACCAATAGGACGATGATGCCCGCGCACACGCCGAGCCGTTGGCTGGCGGGTCTATCGCCGGACCGCAAGGCGGCGCCGAGCAGTATGATGATGCCGATGAGGAAGATCGCGGCGGTGCCTGCCGCGCCCCCGCGCATGAGCGCGACGTCCAGCGGTGTACTGAAGTTGTAGTGGCTGGGCACACCGCGCCACGCTTGGAACCCGATGATCGCCGTCTCGCCGATGACGAAGAGCAGCACGGAGGCTCCGACGACGTGCCGCTGCCACGCCCGCATGCGAAGCGTCGGCTGGATGAGGGCGACCGACCACGCGGTCAGCCAACCCGTCTCCGCAAAGGTGATCGGCTTGCGAAGCGAGACCGGACCCGTTACCGGGCCGCCGGTGATCGCGAGTGCGGCGATATGCGCAAGCATCGCTACGAGGAGGATCGTGCCGACCAGCCACAAGGCCCGAGGCCAGCCCGGTGGGCCGACGGCCGCGATCACGTGTGTGTCCATTCTGATCGCCATCGTCACTTCCTAACTGAGAGCTGGGTCCGGATGTGCTGGACACGCAGCGTATCGGCTACGTGGTATGCCGAAATGCGTCGCCCCGGCTGTGATCACTTGACGACGCGGAACCGGAGATGGACCGCCGCAGGCGTCTCGATCGTCTCGGCGATCTCGAGCAGGATGTGCTCACCACCCAGATGCTCGAACAGCCGGATGCCGTTGCCGAAGAGCACAGGCACGAGGTGGATGCTGATCTCGTCCACCAGCCCGGCCGCGAGGTACTGCTGGATGATGCTCGCGCCGCCCATCACGCTGATGTCCTTGTCTCCGGCTGCGGCCTTGGCCAGCGCGAGGGCACGCTCAATGCCGCCGGTCACGAACGTGTAGACTCCGTTCTCCGGCGACTCCGACGGCGCGTTGTGAGTGACGACGAACACCGGCCGTCGGGCGGAACCGGTCGGTCCGTCCGCTCTCCACCACGGGAGTGAATCGTCGTAGGTTTTCCGACCCGCGATGGTCACTCCCGCAGCGGCGATGGCGTCCGCGAGGAGCGTGCGGTTGCGCTCGCCTTCGTCGCCGAATGCCCACGCATGCAGCCGCTGCCCGCCGTCACCCAACGGCTCCTCCGGGCGACGGTTGGACGCGGTGATGAACCCGTCCAACGACATACTGATGTCAGTGACTACCTTGGCCATGTGGACCCCTCCCTATGAGGTATCATCCCCGACTCGGCGGGGCTTCCATGATCGGGCCGCTCGCCTGCCAGTTGACCAATTGCCAGACGCCCGCCTGCCGCACGAGGACGAGTGTCACGCGGAACTCCCCGCTGACGTCGCTCCCCTTGAACTGCGCCCGCTGCACCTGACGCCCGACGACCATCGCCGCATCGCCGTAGCGGCGCACCGACGATTCGTTCAGGGCGAACGCCTCGTGCCGCAGGTCGCCGGAGCCAAAGCGCTCTACCCACTGCTCCTTGGTCAGCGTGAAGGCGCGCGGCCCGATGCCGACGAAATCGTCCGCCGTGATCCGCGCGAGGGCGTCCGCATCGCCATTCAGTTCAGCGGCGACCCAATCATCGATCAGTTGCTGTACCGCCGCGTCCGTGCCGTCATGCCGCTGTGCCATGTGTCCCTCCTGTGTCGCGCGTGACGGGATACTGGATCTCCATCACCATCTGCTCGCTCTCCGGGCCGATGAACCGGCGGGGGATGGTGCGCGTCGGCCCGGCGATTCGATAGTTGCGCTCCTCGATCCAGCCGAGGAGCGCGATGTGCGCCGCGCCGACGGTCGCCAGCGGGCCGTGATGCGTCGCGCACGCCATCTCCGGCACGGCGGGCAGGTCGCGCGGTTGGATACGCCCGTCCGTAGGCAGCGTGCCCGGGCCGACGAGCGCCGCCTCCGTGTCCACCTCCGCCTCGCGATACTCGCCGTCGTGCCAGATCGCCATGAAGGTGGCGTTGTGCAGGCGGTGCCGCCGCTGGTAGTCCGATAACTCGCCGAAGAGCGCGCCGATCGCGCCGTAGTGCGGCAGCGTGGCACGGATCGCCGCCACTCGTTGGACGGGGATCTGCCTGATCGTCACACGATAGTCCGGCAGCGCCCCGAGGCCGCGCAGCCGATCCTCGATCTGCTCCAGCCGCACCTCCTCCGCCGCAAGCGCGCCGCGCACCTCGTCCCGCTTGACGAGGAGCATCCCCTGCAGCTGCGCGGGCGAAAGGTCGGCATCGAGGAGTTGCCCGATCTGTTCGAGCGAGAAGCCGAGGTCCTTGAGGGCGAGGATACGATTGAGCCGGGGGACCTGCGCACCGCTATAGTAGCGGTAGCCGCTCGCGGGGTCGATGGATTCCGGCGCGAGGATACGATTGAGCCGGGGGACCTGCGCACCGCTATAGTAGCGGTAGCCGCTCGCGGGGTCGATGGATTCCGGCGCGAGCAGCCCGAGGCGGTCATAGTGCCGCAACGCCTTGACCGTCACCTGTGTCAGCCGGGAGAAGTCGCCGATCTTGAACATCCGCCACCCCGCATCCGCGCGCCATATCGCGCCACAATGGAAGCAACGATAAACCCTGCCCATGGAGGAGAGTCAAGGGGCGCAGGAAAAGCGAGAAGGGAGGACTCGCGTGCTCCTCGCGGCCAGATCACGGCATCATCTTAGCGGTCGACTCGATCGGATGTACGGTGGACGTGGTGGCAGACGGAAGTGACAGGCACTCCCCGCCGGATGGGCCGGTTACACGCCATACGACAGCCGCCGTTTCATTGCGGCAAAGGTCATGCGGTCATCAGTGTTTTACACCATGGCGCGGATGCGATGCGGGGGTCCGGCCCATCCACTCGTTTTCCTTGCCACGCGGCGCACCGTTGATATGCGGCACAGCCGTACGTTCTCTCGCCGTTGCGTGTGCTATACTTCAACTCACAGCAAATAGGTATCTGCACCGGCCCGCGTTGATGGATCTGGGGTCTGTTGGCATAGGCGGCATCATTTCCGCATATGCCGCGAAGAGAAAGGGGGCAGCCGGAAGACGTGCGGTTTTCTCGTACCAGTCGCTCGGTACGCATTCCAGGGTGGTGGGTGGAATTAGGGAGGAACGCATGGAAGTAACGGCGGAACATGCGGGTGGGGGCGAAGTCCTCAGCCAGCGAAAGATCTTCTCGGTGATCGGCGCATCGTCGGTCGGCACGATGATCGAATGGTACGATTTCTACATCTTCGGCAGCCTCGCGACGGTGATCGCGCTCCACTTTTACCCGAAAGGCAACACAACGGCGGGGCTGCTGGCGACGCTCGCCACATTCGGCGCGGGATTCGCGGCCCGACCGTTCGGCGCGCTCGCCTTCGGCCGGATCGGCGACCTGATCGGCCGGAAGTACGCCTTCCTCTTCACGCTGCTCATCATGGGCGGCGCGACCTTCCTGATCGGCCTGCTGCCGGACTACAACAAGATCGGCATCGCCGCCCCGCTCATCCTCGTGACGATCCGCATCATCCAGGGGCTCGCGCTCGGTGGCGAGTACGGTGGTGCCGCAGTCTACGTCGCGGAGCATGTGCAGGGGAACCGGCGCGGCTTCTACACCAGTTTCATCCAGACGACGGCCACACTCGGCCTCTTCATCTCGCTGATCGTCATCCTCGTCTTCAGCGAGACGATGTCGGACGCCAACTGGACGTCGTACGGCTGGCGGATCCCGTTCCTGCTTTCGTCCGTCCTCGTTATCATTTCGCTCATTATCCGCCTGCGACTCAAGGAATCGCCCCTCTACGCGCAACTGAAGAGCGAGGGCAAGACTTCCAAGGCGCCGATCGCGGACAGCCTCGGCTCCAAGGCGAAGTGGCAGACGATCCTGCTGATGCTCTGGGGCGCGACGGCGGGGCAGGCGGTCGTGTGGTACACGCCGCAGTTCTACGCCTCGACGTGGCTCCAGAATAAGGCGATCGCGGGCGTCAGTTTCGTTGATACGAACTGGATCATTGCCATCGCCCTCGCGCTCGGCACGCCCTTCTTCATTGTCTTCGGTGCGCTCTCCGACCGCATCGGCCGCAAGCCGATCATCATGGCCGGCTGCTTCCTCGGCGCGGTACTGACGATCCCGCTGTTCTACATCATGCGCCAGTTCACACCGGTCAAGGGGCACTATAACCCGGTGGTGCTCGTGCTCTGCGAGTGGGTGCTGATTATCCTCGTCACGATGGTCTACGGGCCGATCGCGGCCTTCCTCGTCGAATCCTTCCCATCGAAGGTGCGGTACACGTCTGTCTCGCTGCCGTATCACATCGGCAACGGCTACTTCGGCGGCTTCCTGCCGCTGATCGCGACGGCGCTCTTCACGAGCGCGGCCGCATTGAACGCGGACAAATCGCCCAAACACCCGAGCCTCGTCAGCAAGGCGCCGTACATGGGCCTCCTGTTCCCCGTCACCGTCGCGGCGATCACCTTCATCGTCGGCACGCTGCTGTTGCGGGAGACGAAGAACAACTCGATGAACCTGCAGGAGACGAACCAGCGCGGCTATTCGCCCAGCATCTTCTGGTCGCTGGTGGGTCTCTCCGTCGTGGCGCTCCTCGCTGCGGATCACTGGCTGACCCCGACGCTCAACACGAGCACGTTCAATGTCCAGTGGTTCTTCCGTATCCTCGCGCTCGTCGTTGTTCTCGCCGGCGTGCTCTTCGCCGTGCTGAAGCGGAAGCATGAGGAAGAGGAACCGAGCAAGGTCGCGTTGAGCGGGGACTGATCGGCGCTATCTCCCTGCCCCCTTCCCCGCGTGGGAAGGGGGTTCTTTGTTTCGCTTTTTGACGAAGACGTTGTTCACGTTGCCTGAAAGCAGTTCACGTCCCTTCAGGGTCATCGTGACGACGGCTCCCGATGCATCTTCCGCGAACCGCACGGTGAACGGCAACGACTCCACCGCGAATCTGTTTGGCGACAACGGGATGAGGCGATTGCGCGGCCAGACGAGCGGCAGACTATCGAGCAGAAGGTTATCGCTTTCCCACACCACGGTGCACGATGCTTCGTGACCACCGACGCGCGTGATACTCCCCAGCAAATCGCTCCAAATTCCGCGCGGGAATTTCCGCTCCGCGCGTGTCGGGGAGGTCGAGGAACCGCAAGACGGCACGGTGGTACTCCGGCCAATCTTCGGCGGAGTTCTCAACTGCGAGTTTCGGGAGGATGGAGCGGAAAAATGCGCCGTCCGTGACCGCGCGGTAGTCACGCCACAACGCGACCATGCCGTCGAAGCCCTGCAGATCGTGACGCTCCCCGTACGCGGACTCCGTCGCGTTGCGGACGAATCGTTGCGCGGTGTCGCCCCCGCGCCGGTCACAAATCTTTCGCAGAGCCGCAGCCACGTCATTCTGATAGAGATAGACGAGGCGCGAGTTGATGGCGCGGATGATCTCTTCGACCTGCGCGAGATAGGCGTCGATAGCCGCCACGGGAACATCGTACGGAAAGAGCGTCCACGTGAGGTAGCCGAAGAGACAACTGTCGAGGATGACGACGGTATCGGCGGCCTGTACATCCCGCACGAACAGCCGCCACTTGTCGAGCGCCGCCGCGATAACCGGTCGATAGTCGCCCGCCGCGAGTGCATCCAATACCCGTTGCAGGGAGGTGGCATCATGGAAGATGTAGAGTGGATGCCCCGCTTCCTCCTCGTACCACCACGTGTTCGCGATCCCGATTGCGTCCAGATGGCGGGTGAGGAAATGCGCGAGCGTTGACTTCCCCGACCCCGGCAACCCCTCAATCACTATCAGCATCGGACGTTGGCAATCGATCACGTCGGTTCACCTCTCACACACGTCGATGCCGCATGAGGTTGCCAGAATACACGGCCCTACAGTCGCACGTCGTGTCCATTCACCCGCATTCTCCGCACGCAGTGACCATGCGTCACACACTATCCACCGCCATCCACACCGTCGCATCACCGTTCTGTTCCGCTGTGCCTCCTTGACACGTACAGAATGTACGTATATAGTACATGCTCTTGACAAGAGGAGGTGTAACGGCTACCATACCCCTACATCTTGTGGTGCTGGCTTGCAAACCCCCGATATATCCCCTTTCTTCCGTAAAGCGGCGAGGGGCGCGCCGGGATCGTTGTTTGTTCTAATTTGCGGCGCCAACGGCAATCGGCGGGCAGGAAGCGGGACGAAGGGAGACACGGGAGATGGCGTCGGTACCCACGAAGCGACTCAAGGCGGCGGACATGACGAAGACGAGCAACGGCAATGGCAACGAGCACAAGAACGGGGATGGGGGCAACACGCGCGCGGCCATGATGCAGCGCCCCGCGCTGAAGGGACAGTGGTCCGAGCCTGCCGTGCGCGTCCTGCGCGAGCGCTACCTGTGGAAGAAGGACGGCGCGTACCTCGAGGATGAGGATGGCCTCTGCTGGCGCGTCGCCACCGCCGTTGCCCAGGCGGAGACGAACTACGGCGGTGATGTCTACGCGGTCGCCTCGCAGTTCTACGAGGTGCTCGTGACGGGCAAGTTCCTCGCGAACTCCCCGACGCTGATGAACGCAGGCAAGGACAACGGCCTGCAACTCTCCGCCTGCTTCGTCATCCCGGTGGAAGATACGATCGAGGGTATCTTCGACGCGGTCAAGTACGCGGCGATCATCCACAAGAGCGGCGGCGGCACCGGGTTTTCCTTCTCCCGCCTGCGCCCGGAAGGAAGCACCGTTGGCACGAGCCAGGGCGTGGCGAGCGGCCCCGTCTCCTTCATGCGCATCTTCGACGCCGCCACCGAGCAAGTGAAGCAAGGTGGCACGCGGCGCGGCGCGAACATGGGCATCCTCCGCGTCGATCACCCGGATGTCGAGAAATTCATCACCTGCAAACTCGACGGCGGCGTGACGAACTTCAACATCTCCGTCGCCGCGACCGACGCCTTCATGCAGGCCGTCAAGGACGACACGGACTACGATCTGATCGACCCCCACTCCCAGGAGGTTATGGGGCAGAAGCGGGCGCGCGATATCTGGGACCAGATCGTCGATGCTGCATGGCGCTCCGGCGACCCCGGCTTCGTCTTCATCGACCGTGCGAATAATAGCAAGAGCAATCCGACTCCCACAATTGAATTGCTTGAAGCGACGAATCCATGCGTAACGGGCGATACCCTCGTCTACACGGCGGATGGCCTCCATCGCATTGATGAACTCGTCGCGCGCGATGTCGCCCCGAACGTCACGCTCGATGCGCGCTTGATGGATGGCATCTATGGACCGGCCACGGTCCCCTTCGTGACCGGCACGAAGCCCGTCTATCGCCTGACAACGAACGAAGGATACGAAGTCCGCCTGACCGAAGACCACCGGGTGCTGACAAAGAAGCGCGGCTGGGTCGCGGCCCGCGATCTCGCGAAGGGCGACAAAATCCATCTTCTCAACCATAAGGGCGGATTCGGCAGTGAAGGCGCAGAGGCGGAAGGGCGCGTCATTGGCTGGCTAATCGGCGACGGTCACATCAAAGAGCGCGATCAGGCGGGCAATCCCATGGCGTATCTGGAATTCTGGGGCAACGATCGTGGCCTCGCATCGGATTTCGCGGGCTACGTCAATGGCATGGTCCCGCCGCATCTCACGAAGCGCGAATCACCCATCGGTGTCATGAATATCGAAGACCGCGATCTCTCGCGCATCGGCTCGACGCGGCTGGCAACGATGGTCCAGGAAGGCTTCGGCATCACGCGCGCCACGAAAATCGCCGGATTGCCGGCGAAAGCCTTCCAGATGAGCGAGGCGTTCCAACGCGGCTTGCTGCAAGCCCTCTTCACCACCGATGGAACCGTGACCGGAACCGCAGAAAAAGGCGTTACCGTTCGCCTCACCTCAATCTCGACAGCGCTCCTCAAAGATGTGCAGCGGATGCTCCTCAACTTCGGTGTCGCTTCCCGCATCTATACCGAGCGCCACAAGGAGCGGGCCGTCACGATCCGCGAGCGCACGTATCAGGCCCATGCCGACCACGACCTCGTGATTGGGAAGGAGAATGTGCTGCGGTTTGCCGATGAAATCGGATTCATGGGCGAGGCAAAGCGCAATACCCTGAATCGTGCATTGGCGACGTACGGCAAGCGCGGGCCGTACCGCGAATCGTTCTTCGCGACCTTCGCTGACCTCGTGAGTGAGGGGGAGGAAATTGTCTACGATCTGACGGAGCCAATTACTCACTCATTCATAGCAAACGGCCTTGTGCTACATAATTGCGGTGAACAGTGGCTTGGTCCGTTCGATGCGTGCAACCTCGGCTCGATCAACCTCGCGGCGACAACGAAGCGCGTCGACGAGACGGTTTTCCTCGACTGGGAGGAGTTGGAGCGCGTCACGCGGCTGACCGTGCGCTTCCTCGACGACGTGATCGACGTGAACCCGCTGCCGCTGCCGCAGATTCAGGAGAAGGTGCGCGCGAACCGGCGCATCGGCCTCGGCGTGATGGGCTGGGCGGACCTGCTCTTCCTCCTCAACATCCCATACGACTCGGACGACGCGCTGGCGCTCGGTACGGAGATCATGGCGAAGATCGAGGAATGGGGGTGGGACGCCTCCCGCACACTCGCCGAGGAGCGCGGCCCCTTCCCGAACTTCGCGGAGAGCATCTTTGCCGACGGCCCGCCCGTCCGCAACGGTACGGTGACGACGGTCGCGCCGACGGGGAGCATCAGCATCCTGGCGGACTGCTCCAGCGGCATCGAGCCGATCTTCGCGCTCGCCTTCCAACACCGCGTCAAGCAGGGCAAGGAGTACCGCATCCTCAACTTTGTCAACCCGATCTTCAAGGCGGAGATGGAGCGGCGCGGCCTGTGGAGCGACGAACTGGAGCGGCATCTCATCGCCACCGGCAGCGTCAAGGGCGCGCCGGGCATCCCGGAGGAGATTCAGAAGGTCTACGTCACGGCGCAGGAGATCTCCCCGGAATGGCACGTCCGGCAGCAGGCCGCGTGGCAGAAGCACGTCGATAACTCGATCTCCAAGACGGTCAACCTGCCGAACGACGCGACGCACGCGGATGTCGCGGAGGCGTACCTGAGCGCCTACGACACCGGCTGCAAGGGCATTACCGTCTTCCGCGACGGCTGCAAGAGCGAGCAGGTGCTCAACATCGGCGTTAAGGAGACGAGCAGCGAGGCGGCGGCTCCGGCGGAGGCAATCCCCGCCCCCGTGGGAACAGGCACCGCAGCGCCTGCCCCGATGACGCTGGCGACGATCAAGCCGCGGCCTGATGTCGTGCGGGGGTACACGCGCAAATTGACCGCACCGGAAGGCAAGGTCTTCATCACGATCAACTCCGACGGTGACGGCCCGCTGGAGGTCTTCGCGACGGTCGGGCGCGCCGGGACGGACATCGAGGCGATGGCGGACGGCATGGGCCGGTTGATCTCGCTCACGTTGCGCCTCCCGTCCACCCTCTCGCAGGCCGAACGCGCCAAGGCAGTCGCGGAGAACCTGCGCGGCATCGGCGGCTCGCGCACAGTCGGCTTCGGCCCCGCGCAGATTCGCTCGCTGCCGGACGCCATCGGCAAGGCGATCGCCATGCACTTCGGCGAGGCGGTCACGAATGGTCACACCGCCGCCGCCTCGGGCGAGACGGTGGAGCACAAGCCCTCCGGCAACCTCTGTCCGCAATGCGGCTCCTCCACCGCCTTCGTCCTTGAAGAAGGGTGCAAGAAGTGCCACGCCTGCGGCTACAGCGAGTGCTAAAGCCGTAATCCCCAGCCCCTTCCCCACGGGGAAGGGGGGCGGGAAATCGCATTCCCCTCGGTAGCCTGCCCCGCTCCGGATTGCCCCCGGAGCGGGATCCATCCTCGCTTCCACGTCCACTCCCATGGCTAGTGTTCCATTCGTCCCCATTGTCAGGTGTCGCGCGCCGCGCGTCGCTCTGGGAGGTTGCTGCCATGTCACTCACGTCTCTTTCTCCGCACACCAACGGTTCCCGCCCCTTCCCCACCGTCTCCAAGCGGGATGGTTCCACCGCCGCCTTCGATGCGGAGCGCATCCGCGTCGCCATCGAGAAAGCCTTCCGCGCGGAACTTGACCTCTCCGCCGACATCGCGCTCGCGCCCGAAACCGCCGTCAAGGTCGCCGTCCTCGCGACCGGTGTCGTTGTCTGGTGCCGCGAGCAGGGCGAGGTGCGCGTCGAGCAGATTCAGGACGAGGTCGAGCGGGCGCTGATGCGCGCCGAGGAGCACGGCGTCGCCCGGCGGTACATCCTCTATCGCGAGGCGCGGGCGGAGGAACGACGGGCGCGCGTGCTCCGCTACACGCGGGCGGACGGCACGGAGGCGGAACTCGATCACGACGCACTCCGCCAGCGCATCGTGGACGCCTGCATCGGCCTCGATGGTGACGCCCATGCCTTCGTCGCGCCCGTCTTCGCTGAGGCGATTGGCAGCGTCTACAATGGCATCGGCGAGGCCGAGATCACGCAGGCGATCATCCTCGCGGCGCGCTCCCGCATCGAGCGCGACCCGGCGTACACCTACGTCGCCGCCCGGCTTCTGCTGGCCGCGCTCTACGCGGAGAGTTTCGGCACGCCGACCACCCTTGCGAACGCGACCGCCGCGTACCGCGAATATCTCCCCCGCTACATCGCGACGGGCATCGCCGCCGAGATGCTCGACCCCACCTTCGCCACGTACGATCTTGAGCGGATCGCCGCCGCCCTCCGCCCGGAGCGCGACCTGGCGTTCGCCTACCTCGGCCTGCAAACGCTCTACGACCGCTACGTCCTGCAAACGCAGGGGCGCCGGTTCGAGCCGCCGCAACTCTTCTGGATGCGCGTGGCGATGGGCCTTGCCCACAACGAGGACGACCGCGAGGGGCGCGCCATCGCCTTCTACGACCTGATCTCGCAGTTCGCCTTCACGCCCTCCTCCCCCACGCTGTTCAACGCGGGCACGCGCCACCCGCAACTCTCCTCCTGCTTTCTCACGACCGTGCCGGACGACCTCGGCGCGATCTTCAAGTGCATGCGCGACAACGCCCTCCTCTCCAAGTGGAGCGGTGGCCTCGGCAACGACTGGACGAATGTCCGCGCCCTCGGCGCGCACATCAAGGGGACGAACGGCAGCAGCCAGGGCATCATCCCCTTCCTCAAGGTCGCGAACGACACTGCCATCGCCGTCAACCAGGGCGGCAAGCGCAAGGGCGCGGTCTGCGCCTATCTGGAACCATGGCACCTCGACGTGGAGGAATTTCTCGATCTGCGGAAGAACACGGGCGACGACCGCCGCCGCACGCACGACATGAATACCGCGTTCTGGGTGCCCGACCTGCTAATGAAGCGCGTGCTGGCGGGCGGCGACTGGACGCTCTTCAGCCCGAACGATGTGCCCGATCTGCACGATTCGTACGGCGCCGCGTTCGAGGCGCGATACCTCGCGTACGAGGCGAAGGCGCAATCGGGCGCAATCGTCCTCTCCCGCACGCTCCCCGCCGTGGACCTCTGGCGCAGGATGCTGACGATGCTCTTCGAGACGGGCCACCCGTGGATCACCTTCAAGGACCCGTCAAATGTCCGCTCGCCGCAGGATCACGCCGGCGTGGTGCACAGTTCCAATCTTTGCACGGAAATTCTGCTCAACACCACCGCCGACGAGACCGCCGTCTGCAACCTCGGCTCGATCAACCTCCCCGCGCACCTTACCGACGGGCGGCTGAACCTCGAGCGGCTCCAGACAACGGTGCGGACCGCCGTGCGGATGCTCGACAACGTCATCGACCTGACCTACTACCCGACCGACGAGGCGCGGGCGGCGAACATGAGGCACCGCCCCGTCGGCCTCGGCATCATGGGCTTCCAGGATGCGCTCTACGCCCTCGGCGTCGGCTACGCGAGCCAGGAGGCGGTCGAGTTCGCGGATCGGAGCATGGAGGCGGTCGCTTACTACGCCACCCTCGCCTCCGCCGAACTGGCGCGCGAGCGGGGGCCGTACGGCAGCTACGCCGGGTCGAAGTGGGATCGCGGCCTCCTGCCCATCGACACCATCGACCTGCTCGAAGCGTCGCGCGGCCTGCCCGTCGAGATGGATCGTTCGACGACGATGGAGTGGGAGATCGTGCGCGCCGCTATCCGCGCGCACGGGATGCGCAACTCCAACGTGATGGCGATTGCGCCCACCGCCACGATCTCGAACATCGTCGGCACGTCGCAGTCAATCGAACCGGCGTACAAGAACCTCTACGTCAAGAGCAACATGTCCGGCGACTTCACGCAGATCAACATCGCCCTGGTGGACGACCTGAAGCGCGTCGGCCTCTGGGACGATGCGATGCTGGACGACCTGAAGTACTACGACGGCTCGCTCGTCGAGATCGAGCGCATCCCGGAGGCGATCAAGGAGCGGTATCTCACCGCCTTCGAGGTCGCGCCGGAGTGGCTGATCGCCGCCGCCAGCCGCCGCCAGAAGTGGATCGACATGGGCCAGTCCCTGAACCTCTACATGGTCCAGCCGAGCGGCAAGAAACTTTCCGAGATGTACCTCGCCGCATGGCGCTCCGGCCTCAAGACGACCTACTACCTCCGCACCCTCGCCGCAACGCAGGTAGAGAAGTCCACACTGGACATCAACCGCCGGAGCATCCAGCCGCGCTGGATGAAGAGCCAGAGCGCGTCGAGCAACATTCAAGTCACGCGCCCCGCCACCGAGGTGGACGAGAATACCGCCTGCAACCTCGGCGAAGATTGCGAGGCGTGCCAGTAGCGATAACGAGTAGCGAGTGACGAGTGACGAGGGGTAGGGGCGCGCAGCCGTGCGCCCGGCCCAGACCATCCGCATCTGCCCGTCATAGATGTTGATGTGAATATTTGAAATAGTGGTAGCGCGGGCTTTCCAGCCTGGAAGTCTGACGCAGGCTGGAAAGCCCGCGCTACCACTGCGAAACGCGAGGAGCGCAACAATGACTCTCACTTTCGATGAACCGACGTCCGAGACGATTCCGGCGCGCGTGGATGCGCGGGCGAAGCGACTCATCAACTGCTCGCAGGTGGACGTGAACCAGTTAATGCCGCTCAAGTACTACTGGGCATGGGAGCATTATCTGAACGGCTGCGCGAACCAGTGGATGCCCACCGAGGTCGCGATGGGCAAGGACATCGAGACGTGGCGCGGCAGCGACCTGACGTCGGCCGAGCGCACCGTCATCATGCGCAATCTCGGCTTCTTCTCCACCGCCGAGAGCCTCGTCGGCAACAACCTCGTGCTCGCGCTCTTCAAGCACATCACGAACCCGGAGTGCCGCCAGTACCTGCTCCGGCAGGCATTCGAGGAGGCCGTGCACACGCATACCTTCCTCTACATCGTGGAGAGCCTCGGGCTGGACGAGCGCGAGATTTTCAACATGTATCACGAGGTGCCGGTGATCGCCCGCAAGGACGCCTTCGAGATGGACCTCACCGCTGCCGTGCTCGACCCGAACTTCTCCACGGAGACCTTCGCGGGGGCGCAGAAACTGCTGGAGAACCTGATCGGCTACTACCTCATCATGGAGGGCATCTTCTTCTACACCGGCTTCGTGATGATCCTCTCCTTCCATCGCCGCAACATGATGACGGGCATCGGCGAGCAGTTCCAGTACATCCTGCGGGACGAGACGACGCACCTCAACTTCGGCATCGACCTGATCAACGGCATCAAGGAAGAGAACCCGGCGTTGTGGACGCCGGAGTTCCAGCGGCACATCTACGGCCTCGTCAATCAGGCGGTGGAAATGGAAATCGCCTACGCGGAGGACTGCCTGCCGAACGGCATTCTCGGCCTCAACGGCGCGCTCTTCCGGCAGTATGTCCAGCACATCGCGGATCGCCGGTTGGAGCGAATCGGCCTCCAGGGGCAGTTCGGCGCGTCGAACCCCTTCCCGTGGATGAGCGAGACGATGGACCTCGGCAAGGAAAAGAACTTCTTCGAGACGCGCGTCACCGAGTACCAGTCCGCCTCCTCGCTCAACTGGGAATAGGCGTACGGAGAGATCGCGAAAGAGGCCCAAGCCCTTCTTTTTCTCCTTGCGTCGATCCGGTTTGGTCTCTCGATGCCTTGGCGGTTCTTTTTGTGGCCGGTCGCGTCGCGGGAAGAGGGCGGGGCGTATACAATGGCGCTCTGTACGGAACACGCAGCGCGAGAGAATCGGGAGGGAACCGCGAATGGGCATCACCTGGGGCATCCACATCGGGCAGCAGAATATCGAGATGGAGGAGCTGCGCCGCCTTTGGACGTACGCGGATACGCACGGCTTCGGCTGGCTCTCCGTCTGGGATCACCTCTACTGCGCGACGAACGACGCGGACCCGCACTACGAGGCGGTCGCCTGCCTCGCCGCCCTCGCGTGCGACACAGCAACCCTCCACTTCGGCTGCATGGTCTTCGCCACGCCGTACCGCAATCTCGGCCTGCTCGCGAAATCCCTCATCACGATCAATCACGTCTCCGGCGGGCGGTTCGAGCCGGGGATGGGCGCGGGCTGGCACGAGCCGGAGTTCCGCGCCTTCAACTACCCCTTCCCGCCGATCAAGGAGCGCATGGATATGCTCGATGAGGGGATGCAGGTGATGCGCAGCTTCATCGACAACGAGGTGACGGAGTACCACGGCCAATTCTTCGATTTCACGAACGCCTACATGAACCCGCGCCCGGTCGGCGCATTGCCGCTCTGGATCGGCGGGCGCGGCGAGAAGCGAACGGCGCGCATGGCCGCGAAGTACGCCGACGGGTGGAATATCGCCTACGTATCGCCGGAGGACCTCGCGCACAAGACGGAGGTGCTGCACCATTGGTGCCAGGTCGAGGGACGCGACCCGGAGCAGGTCAGAATCGCGACGCAATTGGGCTTCTTTATGTCCGCCTCGGACGACCCGAAGGTAATGGAGGCGACCGAAGCGGAGATGCGCCGCAAGGTGCCGCATCAGGAACCGGCGGGCCAACTGATCGGCAGCCCGGCGCAGGTGGTCGAACGACTCCGCGCGTATGCGGCGATGGGCGTCAAAGAGATCAACGTCGCTATCCGTCCGCCCATCGACTGGGCCGCGCTGGAAACCTTCGTCAATGAGGTCATGCCGCAGTTCAGGTAGGTAGCGGGGGATGAACCGCTAGGACACCATCGGGGGTGCCGTGAGTCAGCAACCACGCTCGATTTGGGGCAATGTGGACCGCACTGGCGATCCGCGCTGGTATCTGGATTATCTGGACGCATTCAACGCAATGGAGACGGTGCGGGCGTGGAAACGCCGCTCCTTCGCGATTCTCGGCGCGCAACCGGGCCATCGCCTGCTCGATGTTGGTTGCGGGCTGGGCGGTGATGCCCGATCATTCGCAGAGATGGTCGGCCCCGGCGGTCGCGTCGTCGGGGTGGACAACAGCGAGACGTTAATCATCAGAGGCGCGAGCGCGGGCGGCGGGTTCCGGCCTGCCGCTGGAGTATTGGGTGGGCGACATCTACGGGCTGGCGTTCCCGGATGGGTCGTTCGACGGGTGCCGCGCCGACCGAGTCTTCCAGCACCTCGATCGCCCGCACGACGCACTGCATGAGTTGATCCGCGTTACACGTCCCGGCGGGTCAATCGTCGTTGGCGACCCGGACTGGGAGATGCTCGTCATCGACGCGCCGTACCCCGCCGTCACGCGCACTATTCTTAACTTCGTCTGCGACAGCCACCGCAACGCCTGGATGGGCCGTCAACTCTACGCCCTCTTCGCGACAGCGGGCCTCGCGGATATCGACGTCGCCGCCGACACGCTCCTATTCACCGACTACGCGCTCGCCGATCTCACCGTTGCCCTCGGGACGCGCGTCCGCCAGGCGCTGGACGCGGAGATCATCACCGAGCACGAGGCCGCCGAATGGACGGACGCACTCGCGGCGTCGGCGCAGGCAGGGCGATTCTTCGCATCGATGACCTGCTTCACGCTCAGCGGTCGTACGCCGCGATGACGGCAGAGAAGGTCCGTTCGCCAACGTCACCATTCACAATGCGCCTCAACCCGTCTTACCTCCCCCTTCCCCCGTGAGGAAGGCGGGCGCCTCCTGGGCAGGTGGGGAATTCGGGTCGACCCGCCCCGCGAGCCGTCGCACGAGCGCGCGTTCCTCCACGCCGAAGGTGCCAAGTGCGAGCAACGCGACGCAATACCCCGCGCCGCCGAGTATCGCGCCGACCCACGGCCCCCAGCCGAGCCGCCACCCCGCCACCCACGCAATGAACGCGAAGAGCGACGCCGCCACCACCGGCTGCCAACCGAGCCGCATCGCCGGGAGCGGCCCGAGCGACCGCCCCACCCAGAAGACGAACGGCACGAGGAGTATTATCTCTGAGAGCACCGAGATCACTGCCGCCGCACTGTACGAGAAGGCGGGGATGAAGAGCAGGTTCGCCACAATGTTGAACACGACCGTCACCGCGAAGGCCCACGTCATCCGCCGCTGCTGACCGAGCGCGATCAGCACGTATTGCGTGACGCCGTTGACGAATGAGAAGGGCAGCAGCCAGATGATAAGGCGGAGCGCGGTCGCCGCGCCGGGCAGGTACGCCTTGCCGCCGATGATCCGCACCAGTTCCGGCGCGAGCACCGTCGCGCCAACCGACAGGGGCAGGGCGATCACAAGCAGCAGCCGCACCGCGAGGTGGTACATCCGCGCCAGCATCGCACGGTCCCGCGCCGCCTGCCGCGCCAGTTGCGGGAACAAGACGAGCGTGAAGGTCGAGGAGATAATCAGGAAGGTGTTGATCAGCTTGACACTCACCCCATAGAGGCCGACCGCCGCGTCCCCCTTGAGCGGCTGGAGGATGAAGACATCGAGCGTGAAGAAGAGCGATTGCAGCAGGCCATTGACGAGCAGCGGCCCACCGTCGCGCAGGAGGCGTCGCGCCGCGCCCCACGGCAACGACCACTCCACCCGCACGCCGAGTCGGCGGATGAGCAGCAGGATCGGCCCGAGCGTCAGCAGATTCGCGACAACCGCCGCCAGCGCCAGCCCGACCGGCCCCCACCCTGCGAGGAGCGTCCCCGTTCGCAGCAGGAGACCGGCGATGCTGCCGAGGATCGTCACCGCCGCCGGGATTTCGAACCGCTCGCGCCCGTTGAAGACGCTCGTCGCGGCGTCCGTGTACGCGGTGGGCATGACCGAGAGGGCGAGCAGCGCCACCGCGCCGACCTGCACCACCCCGATGCCGCCCCACGCCACGTTCGCCCCGAGGAAGAGCGCGAGCGGCGGTAGCGACAGCGCGAGCAGCGCGAGGCGCAGCAGCGTCGTCTCGCCGAGGAGCCGCCCGGCGCGCCCCGGCTCCTGGGCGATCCGCTGCGTGGCCAGCGTCCCCATGCCGAAGTCCGTCACCGTCTTCAGATAGAGCCAGACGAGGATCGCGTACTGGTACTGCCCGCTGCCGGTCGGCCCGAGCGCGCGGAGCATGTAGAGGGCGAAGAGGAAGTCCAGCCCCTTGTTGGTGAACTGCGACAGGAGCAGGAAGCCACTGTTCTTCGCCACCAGTTGCACCGCGTTCACGTCCCGCCCCCTGCTCCAGCGCGCCCAGAAGACCAGCGCCCCTACGAACGCCAGCGCGAACAACCCAACGACGATGGACACGAGCAGAACTTTCATAGCACCTAACGCGGATTCACTGCGGGGCAATCGAAGCGCGCCCTGCTTGCTCAGGGTACACGCTCCCCACGTATGGCGCACATCTGGGCGGCCATGTGGCGGAAAGCGACCACCCGCACGGGTCGCGCCCGTAGGCGAGCCGTCTGGCCCAGGTTGTCGGATAGAGACGCAGGGCGTCCGCATCCAGCATCGCTGCCCGCCCGCCGTCAAACCCCCATACCCGCAACACCTGCGCTATCCGCATCGCCCCCGCCTCCAACGGATACCCCGCTTCCGCGAGCGCCCCCCGATTGAGGAGGATTTCCAGCGTCGCGCCCGGTCGCGCGAGCGCGACAAGCCCATCGCGGAACGCCGGATCGCCATCGAGGAGCGCCGCGAGCAGACTGCCCCACGGGAAGTTGATCGTGATCCGTGTCGCCAGCCCACGCAGTTCGCCGGGGAGCGTCAGCGCGTTCGCGATGACGAAAAGCGCGTTGCGTGGCGCGTCCCGCGAGATGCCACGCAGGTTCTCCCGGCAGGCATCGATACCGATGGCGAGCCACGCGGGATTTTCCCGCGCGACATGCCGGACGTAGCGGCCGTCGCCCGTGCCGATGTCGATCAAAATCTCCCGATATCCAGCAATTTGTGCCGCCAGCGTGGCGGCGTCGATGATCGATGCCCGTTTGCCACAGATGCCTTCCATGCGCTCCCGTCCGTTCTTTCGTTTCGGCGTGTCGTCGAAGTGCGAAAGAACGTCCTGGTGGCGCGCGTGCGGGCGGTCGTCGGGGCGTGGCGAAACAGCGCCGACGTCAGCCGCCGTCGAGGCTATCGGGTGTCGGGTGTTTCTGCGGGCGGATTAACGAAAAACGCGCGGGCCAACGGCCCACGAAATTATCACGGCAAGATTGGCGCTGCGTTACATCTTAGCAGGGCGGACGGGCGAGATTCCGCATCGGGATACGCATCTCGGGAGCCTTTCCAGCGTTCACAACCGGCGACCTGGCACCGACAAAGGCGCGGTGACATTTCCAGTGTATCACGACTCCTCACGATACACGCGGAGGAGCGCGCAGGCGGAATCGCCCCAGCCCTTCGTCGCAGCGCGGGCAAGACCTGTCGCGCGGCGTTTGGTGGCCGCCGTTGCGTCCTCACTCAGCGCGGCGGTGATCGCGTCCGCCAGGGCGAGCGGATCGCCCACGTCGGCGTAATGCGCGGCATCACCCGCCACCTCGCGATGCGGCGGGATGTCCGATGCGACGACCGGGATGCCGCACGCCAGCCCCTCCAGCACCGAGAGGCCGAACCCTTCGTACCACGCAGGTGCGACAACGAGAGTAGCGGCGTTGTAGAGCGCGGGGAGCAGATCGTCGGGCGGGGAGCCGAAGCGGACGTGCCCCGCGAGGTGAAGTTCCTGCGCGGTGTCGAAGATCGGCGCGAACCGCCACCCCTGTCGGCCCGCGATCACGAGCGCGTGCGGTATTCCGGCCTCCCGCAGACGGGCGTAGGCGCGCAAGAGCGTCGGGTAGTTCTTCCGTGGTTCCAGCGTGCCGACCGCGAGGATGTACGGGCGATCCGCGCTCCCGACAAGCTCAGTCACTGCCACACGCGCCGCCACGCGCTCCCCCGGCGGGTACGGGCGGAACCGGCCCTCCACGCCGTTCGGCACGACGGAGACCCGCTCCGGCGGGATGTGGAGCCGCTCAACGACCTCTCGCGCGGTGAAGGCGGAGACCGCGATAACCCGATCCGCCCGCCGCGCGACCCCCGGCACGACCCCCGCGAGGTACGCCGCGAGGGATGGCTCCGCATGGCGCGGGACGGCGAGGAAACTCAGGTCGTGCACCGTGACGAGCAATCGCGCACGGCGCACGCGGGGGGCGACGTAATCGAGCGCGTGATAGCAGTCGATTGGGCCGGTGAACTGCTCCACCGGCACCGGCACACGCGCGCGATGCCAGAGGCGCGTCACCCACGCGGCGGGCAGCGGCAGGCGGCGCAGCGTGACATTGCCGCCCGGCCCATATGTCCGCGCGGTCGCGGGCAACCGGACGGGGGTCTGCGGCGGGTGTGGCACGGGCAGGAACCCCGCCGGGATCACACCGTCCCGCCCCTCGGTCGCGTAGAGATAGGTGTACTGTGTCTCACGATCCAGCAACGGCAACGCCCGCGCCAGATGCCGCGCCACTCGCCCGATCCCCGCGCCCTGCGTCATCGCGGGCGTCACATCGACCGCGATGCGGAGAAGTGCAGCGGGTGCCCTCCGGGCGGCACATGCGCTGCGTGCTGAGTTTCTTTGGCTCACGATGCGGCCCCCGATATCGCGAACAGATAATTGCACCGGCGCTTCAGAAGGAAGGAATCCCCTCTCAGCACTCAGCACTTTATTTCCGTTTGCTGATGACGTAGATGACGAGACCGACGATCAGCACGCTCCAGTAGCCGATCACGCGGTCGATCACGGCGACGGAGGCGGCGGCGTTGCGGTCCACGCCCACCCACTGGAGCACGCCGACGATTCCCGTCTCCACCGCGCCCAACCCGGCGGGCGTCAGCGGGATCGTCGTCAGCAGCGACGCGGCGAGGGCGACGAAGATCGTCACGGCGAGCGAGACGTGGATGCCGAGCGCGCGGGTAATAAAGAAGACGCGCAGCCCCTCCTGCGTCCAGATCAGCGTCGTCAGGCCGGTCAACGCCGGCCAGCGACCGAAGGAGCCGAAGATTCCCTCCTCCAACCGGCGGTACTGCACGGAGATTTTCTGCGGGACGATGCGCTCCAGCAACCCCTCCGCCCGCCGCAGGACGAGCAATCCCGCGAGGCCGAAGACCGCAAGCACGCCACCGAAGATGAAGAGCATCACGGCGACGCGCGGCAGGGCGTTGCCGAAGACGAGCAGGCCGCTGACGACGAGAAAGACGAAGAGGACGAGGATGTCCATCAGCCGCTCGGCGAGGATCGTCCCGACCGAGCGCGTGAACGAGACGCCCGTCGCCTTCTTGAACAGATACCCCCGGTACACGTCACCGAGTTTGGCGGGCAGCAGCGTGTTCGCGAACCACGACAGGATGATGATCTCCATCAGCCCGTAGACATTCGGCGTGTCGATGCCGTGCGCGCGGTCGTACCCCGCGTTGCCGAGGATGATGTGCCACCGCACGGCGCGCACCGGGAAGGAGACGTAGTAGATCAGGAAGGCGCAAAGGAGCAGCCAGGGGTTCGCGTTGCGAACATTGCGCCAGACCTCGCCGACGTTGATATCGAGGCGCAGGACGACCAGCACGATGATTGCGACGGCAACGAGGAACGAAATGATCGTGCGCGGTTGCTTGAGCCGCTGCGCGAAGGAGATGCCCTCCTCCGCGACCGCCTTGGAGACATCGCCGTGTGTGCTCCGCGCGGGGTCGATCACGTCCGGCGTTGGGTCATCGAGCACGGCATCGAGCGTGATCGCATCGATGGCCGCTATCGCCTCGCCATCTGGCGGGGCGGCGGGCGGGCGGGCCGGCGCTTTCGCGGCGGGGTCAATCACCGGCGGTTTCCTCGGTGCGGTACCAGTCGTAGAGCCGCGCAATGCCGCTCGTGATGTCCGTCGTCGGGCGATAGCCGAGGGCGGCGCGGGCACGCCTATTGTCCGCGAAGGTGATGGGAAGGTCGGCGCGCAGGCCGGGCTGCCAGTCGATGATCGCCGACTTCTCGACGATTCTTTCAATAACCCGGATCAGGTCGCGGATCGCCACCGGGCGCTCGTTACCGAGGTTGAAGACCCGGTAGCCCGCCGGCGAGTCATGCGCGGCGAGGATGCCGGAGACGGTATCCGCGACGTACGTGTAGTCGCGCTGCACCGAGCCGTCGCCGCGCAACTGGATCGGCACGCCGCGATGAATGGCGTCCACGAACCGATACGTCGCGAGATCGGGGCGAACGCGCGGCCCGTACGCATTGAAGAATCGCAGCGCGGTCACCGGGAGATCGTAGAGGAACGAGTAGCTCTGCCCCATCGCCTCCGCCGCCGCTTTGGACGCGCCGTAGGGCGACATTGGCCGGAGCAGCTGATCCTCGCGAAACGCCGCTCCCCCCGTGTCGCCGTACACCGTGGATGACGACGCAAGCGCCACATGCCCGACCGCGTGATCGCGCGCGGCGTCCAGCACGTTGATCGTCCCGAGCACGTTCACCCGCGTGTACGCCTCCGCGCGACCGACCGAGGGGCCGACCGCCGCCATCCCCGCGAGGTGAATGACCGATTCAGGGCGCGTCTCCGCGAACGCTCGCCGTAGTACGGCTGCGTCGGTAATATCGGCGGTATGGAGGGTGAAGCATGGGTGCTCGGCGGCACGGGCGATATTGCGCCGCTTGCGGGCGCTGGAGTACAGAAAATCGCTCAAGGAATCGACCGCGATCACTTCGTCACCGCGCGCGAGCAACGCCTCCACAACATGACTGCCGATAAATCCCGCGCCCCCCGTGACCAGTACTCGCATGTGCCCCCGTTACCCCACGACCTCAGCCTTCCCACCGCTCATGCAGTGTACACGACGGCATGACCGGCAACAAATCGAGAGGCAGTAGTCGGTAAGGACATCGGGTTCCAGATCACTGCCTACTGTCTACTGCCCCCGCATGCGATACTACCGATGATGCGTCGGCCACGGCAATTCGCGGAGGGTACAGCAATGATTCCGTTCGACGGTGCGAAGTTGCAGCAGCTCATGGCGGAGGCGGGCGTGGACCTCGTGCTCGCCAGCACGCGCCACAATGTGCGCTACCTCACCGGCGGGTACGTCTACCATTTCCACGAGCGCAGCCCGCGCGTCGCCTCCGGTCAATACCTCGCGTTCGTCGGCGTGCCTCGTACGCGCATCGAGGATGCGTTTTACATCGGCGCACCCGGCCAGATGCGCGGGCTGGATGTGCTGCCGATGTGGATCGAGCGCCGGAGCCTCGAAACCGGTTCCGCGCACTCGTCCGCGACCGACGCCGCGTCGATGGCGCACGGCTTGGGCGTGGCGGCCGGCACCATCGGCGTGGAGATGCCGTTCCTCCCCGCGAGCACCTTCATGGCGTTGCAGGCCGCGTTACCAGGCGCGACATTCGTGGACGCGACCGACCTGCTGCACGAGTTGCGCGCGATCAAGACGGACGCGGAGATCGCCACCCTGCGCGCGGTTTCCGAGCAGGTCGCGGCGGCAATTCAGGTCGGCTTCCAGTCCGGCTACGATGGGGTGACAACGCAGGAACTCGCCGTCGCCATCGCGCGGGAGATGGGGGCGCACGGCGTTACCTTCCTCTGGTCGTTCACGAACGCCGGCCCAGGTTATCTGCGCGATCCTTCCCCGACGCGCTGGCAGCGGGGCCGGATGCTCCATCTCGATTGCGGCGGCGAGCAAAACGACTACCTCGCGGACATCTGCCGCATGGGCGCGCTCGGTGAGCCGTCCGCACTCGGTCGCGAACTGACCGAGGCATGTCTGGCGGTGCAAGAGATGGTGCGGGGCAAGGTGCGCGCCGGGATGACCTACGGCGATCTCCGCGCGACAGCGCACGACGCGCTCAGCACGAGCGGCCACGCGGCAATCGGCGGGATCGTCGCGCACGGCATCGGCATGGTGTCGCACGAGCAGCCGATGATTAACGACCCGGCACAGGCGGGACGCGCATTGGCGGTCGGCCACGTCCTCTCAATCGAGACCGAGTTCCACCACCCGGAAGTCGGCCACGTCAAAATTGAGGACACCGTCGCGATCACCCCGCACGGCACGGAAGGCCTCGGTGATCTTGGGCGTGAACTTCAGATCGTGGGATCAGTGAAACCGGGATGAGAGAAACCGGGATGAGAGAAACCGGGGATGAACCACAAAGGCGCAGAGAGCGCAAAGAGGGACCAAGTTTTAACACAGAGTCCACAGAGCAATCTTCTTTTTCCTCTGTACCCTCTGTGTGCTCCGTGTCCTCTGTATTAAGACCCTTCTTCGCGTCCTTTGCACCTTTGCGGTTCATATCCAGTTGGGTCGTTCGGCGCATTGTTCCGCCCAGAGAATGATGGAAGAAAAGCCAGCAGCCACGGAAAGAGTATTCCGTGGCTGCTGGCCGCGCGTCATTGCGCGCGTATGAATCTCCGGTGGTTCTTCCTCTTGCTCCCCAGTCTGCCGTGGTTCTCATCATCCCATCACGTGCAGCCGCGTGAACCGTGTTGCCCATCCCGGACGTTTGTTGTCAATGTACCGCAGCGTCGCGTGGCCCCGCTGTATCGTATGCGCTGAATAACGCAAGGGTCGTGCCACGACGCGCGGGTTGACCGGTGCGGCGCGATCACCGGCCTCTATGCATCGCGGCGGCCATCGGCCCCGATGCGGTGAAGGTGCGCGGCGGGGAGCGATACGCGGAGGGCTTCTCCTGCCATCACAGGGAGATTCGCCGGCAGCAACACCTTCAGGTCGTTGCGACCGTCCATCGTGCGGATTGTGACGAGTTGGTGCTGCCCCAGATATGTTCGGTGCGTGACGCGGCCATGAATGACGTTCTCGTCGCCATGCAGGGCGATGTGCTCGGGCCGGATGCCGAGCGTCACGACAGCGGGCGACGCATCGCGCGGCGTAACCGCGAGCGGCCCGATCGCGGTCTGCGCCACACCACCCACGATCGTCGCCGCGAAGAGGTTCTCCATCCCGAAGAAGCGCGCCACCGCCGGTGTCGCGGGCCGCTCGTAGAGTTCCGGCGCGGTGGCGTACTGCTGGAGCACGCCATCCGAGAGAAACGCGATGGTCTCCGCGAGCGTCATCGCCTCCTGCCGGTCATGCGTCACCAGCACGGTCGTGATACCCTGCGCGGCATGCAGATGGGCGATCAGGTCGCGCATCTCATCCCGCAACGACGGGTCGAGGTTCGAGAGTGGCTCATCGAGCAGCAGCACGCGGGGTTCCGTCACGAGGGCGCGGGCGAGCGCAACGCGCTGCTGCTGCCCACCGGAGAGTTGGCCGACGCGCCGCCGACCGTAGCCCGCGAGTTGCACCTGACCGAGCGCGGCCTCGACGCGGGCGGTGATTGTCGAGCGCCCCTCCCCCCGCATCCGCAGGCCGAAGCCAACATTCGCCGCCACGTCGAGGTGCGTAAACAGCGTCGGCTGCTGGAAGACCATCACCGCGCCGCGCCGCTCCGGCGGCACCGGGCGGACGGAGACGCCATCGAAGCGGATATCGCCGCTGTCCGGCTCGATGAGGCCCGCGATCATCCGCAGTGTCGTCGTCTTGCCGCAGCCGGACGGCCCGAGGAGGGCGACGAGCGCGCCGGGCGGGACGTGCAATGTCACGTCCGCGACCGCCCACGTGCCCGCGTAGACCTTCCCAAGCGCGTCGAGGTCGAGCGCGACGGCGTTCTCCCCACGCGCATTGGCTGGCGGAGCGGCGATGGGCGGTTGCGCGGCGCTTGTCATATGCGCCGCGTCCCGACGACGCGCCGATCGACGCGCAGCGCCCGCGACGCGAGGATGAGCGCGAGCACGGCCGGCGCAACGAAGAGGAGCGCGAGCGCGGCGGCAATCGGGTTGTCGCCGCTCCGCGTGAAGGTGTAGACGAGCAGCGGCAGCGTCTGCACCTTGCCGCCGCCGATCAGCAGCGTTGATGTGTACTGTCCCCACGAGACGAGGAATGCGAACAGCCCGCCGACCGCGAGGCCGGGCCGGAGCAACGGCAGCGTGACGTGGCGGAAGGCCTGCCACGCGGTCGCGCCGAGTGAGCGCGCCTGCTCCTCCACCTGCACGCCGAGGTTCGCCGCGACGCCCGCCACGGAGACGATCACGTACGGCAGCGCGGGCATGACGTGGGCGAGCACGACGCCCTGCACGGTGTCCGTCAGCCGCCAGCGGATGAAGACAATTTGAATCCCCATCGTCACCACCAGCCCCGGTACGATGAACGGCGCGAGCAGCAGCATCTCCAATGCCCGCTTCCCCCGGAACGCCATCCGCCCCAGCGCGATCCCAGCGGGCGCGCCGATCACCACGGAGAGGAGCATCGTCAGCACGCCGACCGTGACACTCCCGATCAAACCGGGCCGCACCTGCGTCGTCGGGGAGAAGACGTAGCGCCACGCGCGCCCGCTCCACTCACCAGGCAGGAGGTCCGGCCAGCGCCACGAGAACGCCGCCGACCAGATCACGAGCGGGACGACCGGCAGCACGATCAGCGCGCACCACGCCGCGACAACGAGCGATGGCCACCACCGGTCGCGGTCGCGCGGCACCGTCGCAACGACAACCGCCCGCTCGCGCATCGCCGCGTGCTCCGACGCGGCGGTCATCGGTTTCCCCCAAGGATGCGGCGGGAGAGCGACGCATACGCGACGATCACGGAGGCGGCGAGGAGCGCGATCAGCACGCTGATGGCGAGCGCCTCGGGCCGTCGGTTGAGATCGACATCGCTGAATCGCTGATACGCCCAGACAGGGAGCGCCTTCGGGTACGTCCGCCCCATCACGTACGGCACCTCGAACGCGCCGAAGGTGAACGCGAAGACGATGAGGGAGGCGGAGAGCATCGCTGGGAGTAGCAGCGGCAGGAGGACGTGCCGGAACCGCTGCCATGCGGACGCGCCGAGCGTGCGGGCGGCCTCCTCGTACTGCTCCCCGATACCGGAGAGCGCGGCGAGCAGGAGGAGCGTGATGAACGGCGCTTCCTTCCAGACGTAGACGAGGCAGATGCCGATACCGAACCGGTCGCCGACAAGGAGCGGAAAGTCGCCCCGGTCGTGCAGTAGGCCAACCGCGTTGAGGACGCGCGCGACGGAGCCGCTCTGCGCGATGAGGAACGTGATACCCACCGCCCCGACGAGATGCGGGATCGGCAGCGGCAACTGGAACAGCATCCGCAGCACGCCATCGCCGCGCAAGCGCCGCCGCAGGAGCATCGTCAACGCGAGACTGACGCAGAGGGCGATAGCGGTGCTGACGACGGAGATGCGCAGCGAGACGAGCAGCGCATCGCGCACCTCCGCGTCCCGTAGCACGTCACCGTAATGCCGAAAGGTCAGTTCCGATTCTCCGAGCAGCGCGAACATACCGAGGCTCTGCGCGATGGCGAAGCCCACCCCGCCGATCAGAAACAGCAGAATAACGGCGACACCGGGCAGCAGCAGCAGATACGGCATCAACCGCGCGCGCCAGATGGCGGCGCAGCGCGGCCGATACGTTGGTGTCGTCGCCGGTGCACGGCTCCGCGTCGGAAACAAGCGATCACCCCATCGCGCTAGCGGCGGCTACTTCCTCAGGACGTTTGCCTGCCAGTCCTTCTCGATGCGATCGACGTAGGCGGCGGGCAGTTCGGGTAGCGCGTGCATTGAGAGTTCGGCATTCGAGATGGTTGCCGGGTCGAGCGGAATGGCCTTGAGCGCGTTGCGATCCGCCTCCGAGAGTTTGCCCACATCGAGCGCGGTCGAGTCCCCGGAGCGGGTCTGCTTCGCCTTCTCGATCTGCGCCTCCGGTGATTCGAGGAAGTTGGCGAGCACGAGCGCCGCCTCCTTGTTTTTCGCGTTGAACGGGATCGTCACGTAACTCGTGTTCGCGATCGTTCCCGCGTCCAGGTAGAACGTGCGCGTCGTCTTCGGGTATTTCCCGGTCGCGATGCCGACCGAGCCGGCCGTCGGGCTGTAACTCATCGTGAAGGTCACCTCGCCGTCCGCGAAGAGTTGATCGACCTTCGTCGCCGCCTCGGGGTAGGTCGTGCCCTTCTGCCAGAGGTTCGGCTTGATCCGGTTGAGGTAGTCCCACGCGGCGGGCGACTTCTCCTTGTAGACCTGCTCGTTGAAACTCGTCCCGTACTGCTGCCACCCGCCCGTCGTCTCATAGAGGACGTGCCGGACGACCACGCTGCCCGTGAAATCGGGCGGCGCGGCGTAGGTGAACTTTCCGGGGTTCGCCTTCAGGTACTCCTCCAGCGCCTTGAACGATTTCGGTGGGGTCGGTGCCTTCGCGCTGTCGTAGACGAAGACGAACTGCGCCCGCGACCACGGCGCCTCGCGGTCGTTGACGGCGATGCCGAAGTCATTCCTGACATTCGGCTCGTCCCATGCGATCAGTTTCGCGTTCGGCAGGTTCCGCGCCCAACCACCGAGCAGGATGTTCGCCTCGGCCATCGTGCGGAAGTTCTCACCATTGATCCAGATCAGGTCAACGCCGCCATCCGTCGTTTTGCCCGCCTGCTTCTCGGCGAGCACCTTGTTGACCGCCTCGACGGTGTCCGTCACCGGCGTCCGCTTCACGGTCACGTCGTACTGCTGCTTCATCGTCGGGATAACGTACTTGTCGAGATAATCGTTCGTCGTCTGGCTGCCGCCGTAGAGGAACCAGTTCGCCGTGCCACCCTTCGCCTTCGCGACGATCTGATCCCACATCATGCCGTTTATCATACCGCTGCCGAGCGTCACCGCGCCCGCACTGCTCGTTCCGCTCGCGGCGGTGCCACCGGTCGCGGTCGTCGCCGGTGCGCTCGATGCAGCGCGCGTGGGTGCGGCCGTCGCCGCTGGGGCTTGCGTGGCGGCAGGCGCACTCGTTGCCGCGCTCGGTGATGCCGCGCTCGGTGCAGCGCCGGTTGTTGCGGCGCTCGTCGTGCCAGCGGGCGCGGCGGGTTTGGGTGTATCGGTCGCCGTCGGGCTGCCGCCACAGGCAGCGAGAACCGCGCCCGCCGTGATAGCGGCAGCGGACGCGAGGAAACGACGACGCGAGAGTGCGGGCATAGACGTACGCGGCATAGGGCAGACCCTTTCGCCAGATTCGATACGTTCATCGTCGCCGAGCGGAGGAATACTACGCGACCTGCGCTCTTCTGCCAAGAGAGTACGCACGCGCGGGATGATTGGATGCGTCGGGGGTGAGGAATGGGATCCAGCCTTACGGTACAACGCATTATCCTCCTCCGGGCAGCGCGCGATCAGTCGCCGCGTACCGCAGGAATCATCGTTCGTTCGCCGACCTGCAAGATTTGCACGGGCACGCGCGGCCCGTCGGTCTGCACATAGCGGAGCAGGGCATCGGGGTATTCGCTGTTCGATACGAACCCATCGTAGTGGTACGGGATGAGCAATCCGGCGTTGCCCGCGTGCGCGACCTGTGCCGCCTCGCGGTACGTGAAGTTGCCGATGACCCTGTGCTGCTCGCGGAACCAGTCGCGCCCATTGATCGGCAGCAGCATCAGGTCGTAGCGCGGCCAGCGCGCGATCCGTTCGAGAAAGCCGTGGTAGCCGTTGTTGTCCCCTGCGTGGTAGATCGTGAACCCGTCGCATTCGAGGATGAACCCGATGAATCGCTCCGCGTCCTGCTTTGCGTCGGGCAGCGATGCCGGGATCGTCGCGTACCACGCTTCTTCCTCCGGCGTGTACCGCTCCTCGGAGAAGAAGCCGTAATGCGTCGAGGGGAGCGCGGTGATTTTCACACCGTTGAGCGTCACGGAATCGTCGCCACGCAGCAGCGCCGTCCGCTCCGGCAGGCCACCGAGCCGCCGCACCAAGCCCTCCGCCGCCAGCGGCGCAACCCACGTCGCCTGCGGCGAACTCCGCATGATGACCGGATCGGCGTCCGCGTCGATGTGATCCCCATGGTCGTGCGAGGTCAGGAGCAGGTCGCAGTTCGTGACGCGGTTCGGGTCGAGCGGGATCGGGTAGGCGCGCGTGCTGCCGGACAGGTCGGAAAGCCACGGGTCGATGTAGCAGACAACGCCGGACGGAAATTTCAGGATGAAGCCCGCCTGCCCGATGAACCAGACGGCAAGGAACCCGGCGGGCGGCTCCGTCGCGTCAACATCCGCGATGATCGACTGACCAATCCCAGGCACGAGTGTTGTGAACGGCATCGTGCGTCCCTTTCGCAAGAGTCAGTTACTATTACTCACGATCCCCCGGTCGCTCATCGGCGGTGTCGGCCTCGTCCCAGTCTTCGTCATCCTCGGTGTCGTCGTCGCTGAGCAACCAGATGCACGCGACGGCGAGCGCGTCTTCATCCCCGAAGCCGCCGGACTTCGTCACAATCGGCACGCCCGCAAGCGCACCATCGGTCATCACGGAGATGGGGACACCGGGCAAAATCTCGTCCACAACATGCAGCAGGCGAACACCCGCCGCCTTGCACACGGCGAGTGTCGTCGCGCCGCCCGTCGTCACCAGGCCGCGCAACCGGTCGCCCCGCTCGGCGGCAGCCGTGACCACGACGCGCGCGATGCCCGCGAGCGCGGCGTCCGTCACCGCCGTCTCCGACGGCACCATGAGCGCCGCGACGACGACTGAGGTTTCATCGAGCGCGGCGCGGATCGCCGGGAGGCTCTCGTCCGCGCGCTCCTGATCGACGGGCACCACGGTCACGTCCTCCGCCTCGCGGATGTACGCGAGTTGCGCCTGCGTCATCGGGTTGCGTGTCCCGACGACGACGAGCACCGGCCCCTCCCGCATCGCCCAAGCATCGTCCTCGTCGTCCGGGTTCGCCGTCTCCCAACTCCAGAAGGGTGCGATGAACCGCGCGAACCCCGCCGACCCCGCGACGAGCGCCAACTCCGTGGAGGCCGCGTATTCGGCCAATGTCCAGAGGTCGTCGTCGCGCTCGGCGTCAGCGAGCAGCAACGCGACATTGTCCACGAGCAGGCCGGGCGAGATAGCGATGGCGGTCATGCTGGAGCGGATCGCGCGCAAGGGGATGTGCCCAATCGACGCGATGGCCGTCTCCCCGAGGCGGGTCATGCCGTCCACCACCGCCGTTTCATCACGCCGCACCCAGCCGCCGAGCACCGTGCGCCCCTGATCGGGAAAGGCGGGCGCGACGAGGACGTAGGGTACGCCAAACTCCAGCGCCGCCGCCTCGATGATCCCACCCGGCGCACCGCGCAGCGTGCTATCGACCTTAACGTAGATTTGTCGCGCCCTCGCGTCGATCAGCCGCCGCACCGCCGTCCGCGTGCGCCCACCGGCGACGGTCGGAAGGGCGCGGCGCGATTCGGTCGTCAGCGCGATGGCATCCCACCCTTCCGGCAAGGGGGTCTCGGAATCATCGAGGAGCACCGCCGTCCGCGCGCCGACGCGGCAGAACTGCGCGGCGGCGTCGCACGCGCCCGTCAGGTCATCCGCGACGATACCGACAAGGCCGGGGCCGGATGGCATCCGCCTCATTCCGCGAAACGCAGGTCGCGCGGGCGATCCGACACCGTCATGTGCGGCCGCCGCGTCAATTCGTCGCGCAGCGCGGGCGACACCGCGAGTGCGCGCACGTCGTGTGTGTTGCGGATGCGGGCGAGCCGCACCTGCGTGAAGTCACTCCGGCCGCACATGAAGATCGCGGCCTGCACAGTTTGCCGCATCGTCGGGAAGACCATCGGCATCTTCGCGCGCTGCGGCCCGCCGAGGCCGGAGGTCGCGGCGTTGATGTACATCGCGCGCCAGTCGATCTTCGCGACGAGCGACGCCGGGACGCAGTCCGCGAAGCCGATGCCGACGGCGTTGCCGTGCGACTCGTGCGTCACATCCAGCACGGTGATGATGCTGATGTCCGGGCGCTCGAACTCCGGGACAGTGTGGATCATCATCCGTCCAATGACGACCGAGTCCATGCCGCTGCCGGAAATATCCTTGCCGAGTTCATCGACGATCAGCACGTCGAGTTGGTCAACCGGGATGCGCGGGTGGAGCGACTTCGCGCGGTCGAGCAGCGCCGTCTCGACGGGGCCGCCGATGTCCGCCGGTTGCACGCCGTGCATCTCGCCCATCGTTCCGGCGGCATTCTCGACGATGGCGATGCCGCCGATGACGTTGATCTCTCGGATTGTCTCGCGCGCGACAATCGGGATGAGTTTCGCGAGCATCTGCGGCCCGCTGCGGTGGAATGTCGCTGCCCCGCGCGGCCCGCCGAGGCCGATGGCGCACATCTTCGCCAGCCCGCTCTCGATCGTGCCGCGAATGTCCGTGTGCGCCTTGACGCGGTTGATGACGAGCGTCGCGTCCGCCGCGCGCGCGCGCGCGTTCACCCAGACAGGCACCGAACCCTCGACCACGCCGACCTGCTCCGTCTCCGTGCCGACGATAATGGGCGCATCGACAGCCTCCTCGGTGATGCCGTAGCCGGTGAGAATTTCGTGTTGCCCCTCGGCGGTTGCGCCGCCGTGCGAACCCATCGCCGCGATGATGAAGGGCGCACCGCCGCGCTCCCGCACCGCGAGCACCGCCTCGCGCAGCGTCGGCACGATTTTGTCGATGCCCCGGCTCCCCGCGCAGACGGCGACGCGCATCCCCGGTCGCACGCGCTCTAACGCGCCGCATTCCTGGAGCGCGCGACGCACCGCACCACGCACGTCATCAAGCGTCGGCTGCGGTGAATCGTCCACGACATCGAAGACGGGAGGGAGCGGGATGTCATCGAGGTAGTCGCCGAGATCGGCGCCGACGCCGATGTCCGGCAAAATGTGGAAATGTACCATCGGGGCGCTCCTTTGACGGGCGGTGAATCAACTGACGGGCGGTGAATCAACAGATACCGGTATCGTAACACTCGCCTCGCCCCCTTCGCTACCGGGTCGCGGCGATCGCCAGGGTTTCGCTCCGTGCAATCCGGTGGTAGGCTACCGGCAGTGGCGGCGAACCAGATCGCATCAGTGCACGATGGGACGCGGGGAAGGGAGCGCGTGGCGATGAGCACGAGCAAGGTCCGGGATACGATGCATTCGGCGGTTGTCGCTCCCCCTGTGACGCATCCGGTGACAACCCTGCCCGCGCTCGCTCGCATCCGCCAGCGCCTCTCCCCCGAGCGTTGCGAAGACGTTCCCGGCGCAATCCGCGCGGGCATCGCCGCGCTTGGCAACCTGCCCGCGATCAAACCGGGCGCGAAGATCGCCGTGACGGGAGGCAGCCGAGGCATCGCGGACATCGCGATGATTCTCCGCACCATCGTTGAGGAGTTGAAGGGGCGCGGCGCGGCGCCATTTCTCATCCCCGCGATGGGGTCGCACGGCGGCGCGACAGCCGAGGGCCAGATTGAGATGATGGCGGGCTACGGCATGACCGAGGCGGCGCTCGGCTGCCCAGTACGCGCGACGATGGAGGTCGTGCAACTCGGCACGACGCCGTCTGGCATCCCCGTCTACTACGACCGCATGGCGAGCGAGGCGGACGGCGTGGTCGTCGTCAACCGCGTCAAGGCGCACACCGCGTTCCGGGGCGAGGTCGAGAGCGGCGTCAGCAAGATGATCGCCGTTGGCATGGGCAAGCGGCACGGTGCGGAGCAGATGCACTCGGCGGGCCTCGGCACGCACATCGTCGATGCCGCCATGGTGACGCTGGACAAAGCGAACATCCTCTTCGGCGTTCACATCGTGGAGAATGCCTACGAGCATGTCCACACGGTCCGCGTCGCGCGCCCCGATCAGATCATCCGGACGGATGCGGAACTGCTACAACTGGCGAACACGCTGCTGCCGCGCGTGCCGTTCGATCAACTGGACGTGCTCATCATCGATGCGATGGGCAAGAACATCAGCGGCACGGGGATGGACCCGAACATCATCGGCATGTGGCGGCGGTTCGGCGGGCCGCGCGTGCCCGATTTCACCCGCATCGTCATCCTCAACCTGACGCCGGAGACGCACGGCAACGCGATGGGCATCGGCTTCGCGGACTTCACGACGCGGCGCGTCTTCGACCAGATCGACCACTACGCCCTAATGATGAACGCGATCACGGCGGAGGCAATCGCGGCGGCGAAGATCCCGATCATCCGGGAGAATGACATCGACGCGATCGAGTGGGCGATCCGCTCCGCCCTGCGCGGCGTCGAGCGCGAGCCGCGCGTCGCGCGCATCCACAGCACGCTGCACCTCGATACGCTCGCGATCTCCGCCGCGCTCATGGACGAGGCGCGAAGTAATGATGGGTTGGAGATCGTCGGCACCCTGCAACCGCTCGCGTCCGCCGCGAGCGGTCATCTCGTTGGAATGCTGGAATCGGAACAGTAGGAGGAGAACGGAATGCGCGAAAATCACGTCAAGCGAGCGCTCAAGGAGGGTCGTCCCTCGATCGGGACATGGTTGAGCTACGGGGCGCCACTCGCGGTCGAGTCGCTCGCCACGGTCGGTTTCGACTGGCTGACGATCGACTGGGAGCACAACGCGATCGACATCGAGACTGTCGCGCTGATGATGATGGCGATGCGCGGCACAGCGTCCGCGCCGATGGTCCGCCTGCCGCAGGGCCACCACGAGAATATCAAGCGGGTGCTCGATGCGGGCGCGTGGGGGATCGTCGCGCCGATGGTCAATACCGTCGAGGAGTCCCGCCTGATCGCGCGCGCCGCGAAGCACCCGCCGGTTGGCAACCGCTCATTCGGCGGCGGGCGCTATAACGCCTCGTGGGACGCCCAGCCCGGCGAGTACAACACGCGCGCCGACGACGAAATCTGCGTCGTCATCATGATCGAGTCCCCCGAGGGGATCAACAACCTCGACGCGATGCTCGCGGACGGCGGCATCGATGGCGTCTTCGTCGGGCCGAACGACCTGCTCGGCAACATGGGCGAGACGCCCGCGATGTGGTCCGAGGCGAAGGTCTTCCAGGAGGGGATGCAGCACATCCTCCAGACCTGCAAGAAGCACGGCGTCGCGCCCGGTATTCACTGCGCGGACGCGAAGGCGGTCAGCGACCGGATCGCCGAGGGCTATCAGTTCCTCGCGCTCGCGTCCGAGGCGCGGTTCATGCTCCATGAGGCGACGCTGGAAACGCAGGCCGTCAAAGGCTGGACGCCCGCGAAGCAGATGGAAGTGATTAAGTACTAACGGAGTACTGAGTACTGAGTACTGAGTACTGAGTGGGGATCGACCATCTCAGTGCTCAGTACTCAGTACTCAGTACTCCCCGAAGGGGGAGCAATGGCTCAGTTCAAGGTGGTACAGACGGGCGCGCCGCCGGGGGCGGAGTTGGCGAACGAGCGCGAGGGGCTGGCGGAGTTCGCGGATTGCCTCGTGAGTTACGGCAATCTCGACACGCCGGAGAAGATCATCGAGCATTGCAGGGACGCAGACGCGCTGCTCGTCCCCGGCTCGAAGTTCACGCCGGAGGTGATCGGCCAACTGGAGCACTGCCGCGTGCTCGTGCGCTACGGCATCGGCTATGACACGATCGACGTGCCCGCCGCGAGCGCGCACAACCTCGTTGTCGTCAACATCCCGGACTTCTGTCTGCCGGAGGTCGCGAACCACGCGCTCGCGCTCCTGCTCGACTGCGCGAAGAAGATCACGCGCCAGGATAAGTGGATCCGCACCGGCGCCTGGGGCGACCGTTCCGGCGCGTTCCGCGCGCCTTTCCTCTCGCCGATGGGCCAGATCCACGGCGAGACGATGGGCCTCGTCGGCTTCGGGCAGATCGCGCGCGAGTTCCACCGCCGCCTCGTACCGCTCGATATGCGCGTAATCGCCTTCGACCCGTACCTGCCGCCGGAGCGGGCCGCCGCGCTCGGCGTCGAGTTGCTGCCGCTGGAGGATGTGCTCAGCCAGAGTGACTACATCTCGATCCACACGCCGCTGACGCCGGAGACGCGCCACTTCATCAATGCCGAGCGGATCGCGCTGATGAAGCCGACCGCCTACCTGATTAACACGTCGCGTGGCCCCGTCGTGGACGAGCAGGCGCTAATCGCGGCGCTCCAGAACGGCACGATCGCGGGCGCGGGCCTCGATGTCTTCGAGGTCGAGCCGCTGGTGAAAGACAGCCCGCTGATGGGCATGGACAATGTCGTACTCGTGCCGCACACCGCGAGTTACGCGGACATTACCTTCGACATCATGCAACGGCGCGTCGGCGAGGAGGCGGCACGCGCCTTGCGGGGTCAGATGCCGAACACGCCGGTCAATCCGCAGATTCGTCCGAATCTGACGTGGCTCACGCAGTAGCCAGCGGCGCGTGGCCCGTAGTAGTATTGTGCGTAATGAATGGCGAATACGGCACGAATAAACGGGGGGTATCACGTTGACCTCGACCGCCCAACCGGATGTCAGTACCCGGTACGCTGACCTTGAGAAGCAGTTCCCCCAGTGGGAGAAAATCGGCGACTGCATCGACAACTTCATCGATGTCTTCGAGAACTACCGGCAGAGCGGCCATCCAGGCGGCTCGCGCTCGAAGCGGCATATGCTCGTCGCGCTGACGCTCGGCGGCTTCATGCGGTGGGACATCCGGCACCCCGAGAAGCGGTTCGGGGATCGGTTCGTACTCGTCGCCGGGCACACCGTGCCGCTGATCTACGCGACGCTGGCGGCGTACAACACCGCCCTCCGCGCGAAGTACGAGCGCACCGGCGACGCGCGGTATGCCGTGCCGGAGAGCGACCGCCGCCAACTGATGTGGAACGATCTGCTCGGCTTCCGGCGGCGCGGTGGCCTCGCGGGTCACGCGGAGATGGAGGGCAAGACGCTCTTCCTCAAGTTTAATACCGGTCCGACGGGGCACGGCTCGCCCGCCGCCGCCGGTGAGGCGATGGCGCTCAAGCGCGCCGGCGCGGCGGGCGTCAAGGTCTTCGCGGTCGATGGCGAGGGTGGCCTGACGGCGGGCGCGTCGCACGAGACGAAGAACTCCGCCTGGGGCCTCGGGCTGGACAATTTGCATTATCTGATCGATTGGAACGACTTCGGCATCGACCCGGTGGGCATCAGCGATGTCGTCAACGGCACCCCGACCTCATGGTTCGAGCCGTACGGCTTCCGCGTCCACGGCACGGAGCACGGCTCCGACTATGCCGCCGTGACGCAGGCGCTCCTGGAGACGATGGCGACGCCGAATCCCGACCATGTGCCGAACATGACGTGGTTCAAGACGATCAAGGGGCGCGGCTACGGCGTCACCGGCTACAAATCGCACGGCACGCCGCACAAACTGAACGCGGAGATCTTCTGGCAGGGCCGGAAGGAGTTCGCGGACAAGTACGGCGTGCAGTGGCACGGCTTCGGCGAGGCCGCGCCCTCGGACGCGGGCGCGCTGCGTGCCCAATTCGAGGCGAATCTGAAGGTGATCGCGGACACGATCACGAGCGACGATGCGCTCGTCGATTATCTCGCCGACCGGCTCGTCGCGCTCGGCGATTCGGTGCCCGAAGAAATCCCCGGATTCAAGCTCGATACATCGAAGAATCCGTTCGAGGACGAACGCTTCTGGGACTACCGCAGTTACCCGGACGACATCTGGGCGAAGCCGGGGGCGAACGTCGCCAACCGCGCGGGGTTCGCGAAGTGGGGCGCGTACATCAACAGCCTCGGCCGGCAGCGCTACGGCCGTCCCCTCTTCCTCGCGATGTCCGCTGACCTCTCCGAATCGACGAACATCGCCGGTTTCGCGGAGGGGTACGGCGACACGCCGGGGTGGGGCCGGTACGACCGCGACAACAATCAGGACGGCGTGCTGCTGCCGCAGGAGATCACCGAGTTCACGAACTCCGGCGTCAGCGCCGGGATCGCGTCGGTCAACTTCTCGCCGACGCCGTACGATGCGTTCGACGGCTTCTACGCGACGCACTCGACGTACGCCTCGTTCTCCTACCTCAAATACGGCCTGATGCGCCTCTTCAGCCAGTTGGCACAGGACTCCGATTTCAAGGTGGGCAAGGTGCTCTGGATCGCCGGTCACTCCGGCCCGGAGACGGCGGAGGATTCACGCACCCACTTCGGCATCTTCTCGCCGGGTGTGACGCAACTCTTCCCGGAGGGGAGCATCATCAACCTCATGCCGTGGGAGTACAACGAGGTGCCCGTGCTCCTCGGCGCTGCGTTCGCGGCGGACGTGCCGATCATCGCCCTGCACCTGACGCGGCCACCGATCCAGATACCGGATCGCGCCGCCCTCGGCATCGCCTCCCACTTCGAGGCGGCGCGCGGGGCGTATCTCATCCGCGACTACAAGCCGGGCCAGCCGCGCGGCGGCACGATCCTCGTGCAGGGGACGATGTCCACGGCGAACACGGTGAGTTTGCTGCCGAAACTCGACGAAATGGGCCTGAACGTCAAACTCGTCGCAGTCGTCAGCCCAGAGTTGTTCCATCGCCAGCCGCAGCAGTATCAGGACTCGATCATCTCCGCAGCGGACCAGCTCGACATGACTTTCATCACGAACGGGGCGCGCCGTCTGATGCGCGATTGGGGCACGAACCCGCTGGCCAACGAGTACGCGATGTCCGCCGACTTCGATAACCGGTGGCGCACGGGCGGCAGCCCCACGGAGGTCTACGAGGAGGCGCATCTGTCGCCGGACCATCTCCTCAAGGGCATCCAGCGGTTCGTGGCGGATCGCGAGCAGCGGCTCAGCGGGATCGCGCGGGCGCTGGAAGCGACGCGGTCGTGATGGTTTCGGTGAAGCCAGGCGTATGCAAATTGACAACGTGATTGGGTAATCGGTGGTAGTCTCTGCGTAGGGGCGGTGCTCGAACCGCTCTCCTTGAGGCTGCGCTGATTGCGAACGGTGTGCAACGATAGAGGCCGGGAAGGGCGGTTCGAGCACCGCCCCTACGGATGGACAGGGAGACGGCACACCTGCTTCTCTGAATCGCACTGGGCTGGAAGCCGCGTCACCAGCCCCCCATCACCCTTCGGAAGGGGCAACTCCCGTGCATCTCGGTTTCGTCGTCCCGCGCGATCTGCGCGACGTGTCGTATCCGGAAGTCTGCGCGTGGGCGGAGGGGCAGGGGTTCTCCTTCGTCGATACTCACCGCGTGCTCCCGGACGGCGGCCCGGTGGCGGCGCGTTCCGGTCTGCATCCGGGCGTGCCGACCCTCACCGCCGCGACGGTGAACGAGATATTCTCGCCGGACAAGCGGGCACGCGATGGCGCGGTGCACACGCTCGTTGAATATCTTGAGCAAGCGTCACGACAAGGGATCACCGTCGTGCTCGGCCTCCTGAACAACGTGGACCCGTCGCTCTCGCTCGCGCAGAACTTCGACCGCTTCGCCGCGACGTGGCAGCCCGTCGTCACGGCGGCGGATCGCTTCGGCATCCGCATCGCGCTCGAACCGTGGCCGGGGCATGGGCGCAATCTGTGCTACGCGCCGGAGATGTTCCGGCGCGTCTTCGCTGCGTTCGACTCGCCCGCCCTCGGCCTCTGCTTCGACCCGTCGCACTTCGTCTGGATGGGCATCGACCACATGCGGGTGCTGCGCGAGTTCGCGCCGCGCATTTATCACGTCCACGCGAAGGATACCGAAATCCTGAAAGATGGTTTGTACGACTACGGCATCCTCAACCGGCAGTTCACCGAGGGGCAGCGCGGCTCCGGCTGGTGGCGCTACCGTCTGCCGGGATATGGCGTCTTGCAGTGGCGGCAGATTCTTTCCGCGCTTTGCGAGAATGGCTACGATGGCGCGGTCTGCATCGAGCACGAGGACCCGATCTACGAAGGCTCCGAAGAACGCGCCAAGCGCGGCCTCATCCTCGCGCAACGTTACCTCGAACCATTCATCGCATAACGGATTGAACCACCATTACCGGGAGGGGATACCACAGAGGATAGAGAGGATACAGAAGGCACAGAGCAGAGAAAATATACTTGGATTCTCTGTGTTCTCCGTGCGCTCTGTGGTAATTCTCCGACCTCGCTCCGTCTTTCCCGGCGTCTTGCGGCGATTCAAAGATCGGTGCTCAATCCGCCGCTGCCGCCGCCGCCGCTCCTTCGAGCACGAGCGATTCGAAGTGCGTTGGGTCATCGAACGGCCCGCACATCGCGAGGTGCATCCGCTCCGGCTTGAACAATTCGTTCGCGACGCGAAAGACATCCTCCTTCGTCACCGCGTCTACCTCGGCGCGTCGCTCATCGGGCGTGCGCACGCGGCCACGCAGCAGTTCCTGCCGGATGACATCCATCGCGACGCCCGCCGAGCCTTCCATGCCGAGGAGGATGCGGCCCTTCAGGCCTTCCTTGCCCATGCTCAGTTCCTCGTCGGTGATGGGTTCCGCCGCCATGCCGAGCATCTCCTTGCGGATCGAGATCAGCGCCTGATCGATCCGGTTCAGGTCCATCCCGCCGCGCGCGACGAAGAGACCGGTGTCCGTGTACGGGTCGGGCGAGGAGCCGACGTAGTAGCACAACCCCTGCTTCTCGCGCACCTCGATGAAGAGACGCGACGACATCGTGCCGCCGAGCACGGTGTTCATCACCGCGACCGCCGCCTCATCGGGATGGCCAATCGGCAGGCTGGGGACCCCAAGGCAAAGGTGCGCCTGCCCCGTTTCCTTCGTGTACAACTTGACGCGCGCGCTCGGCGCGACACCGGACGCGGCAACAGGCTTCGGCGCGGTGCCGCCGGGGAACTGCGCCATCCACGCCTGCACCGCCTCCAGCGCGTCCGCCTCCTCAACCTTCCCGGCGATCGACACGACCATGCTGCCGGTGTGGTACGCCATCTCGACGTAATCGGTGAACGTCGTGCGGGACATCGCGTTGATCGTCTCGTCTGTCCCGAGGATCGGGCGACCGAGGGGGTGATCGGGGTACATCATCTCCTGGAATGTGCGCGGCGCGAGCGCCATCGGCTGATCGTCGTACATGCGGATTTCCTGGATAATTGTCCCCTTCTCGCGCTCGATCTCGTCCGGGTCGAACTTCGAGTGGAAGAGCATGTCTGTCAGCACATCGAGGCCGACCTTGTAGTGCTCCGGGGCGAGCCGCGTGTAGTACGCCGTCATCTCCTCCGAGGTGAAGGCGTTGAACTGCCCGCCCAACCCGTCGATCAGGCTGGAGATGTCGCGCGTCGAGGGGCGCCGTTCCGTCCCCTTGAAGAACATGTGCTCGGCGAAGTGCGCGATACCGTTCACTTCCGGCGCTTCCCATCGCGCGCCGACGCCAACGCCGACGACGACCGTCACGGAAGTCGCCGCGTCCATCGGCGTGATGTAGACGCGCAGACCGTTGTCGAAAACGTGCTTGTGGTACTCGATTGCCATGCGGGATTGTCCTCTCTGTTCGATGCCGCGCGACGATGCACAGCACGATCCATTGTACCGCCTGCCGACGCATCTTGCCTGTGCGTACAGGATGAGAACGCAACAGTGCCACATCGGCCCAGAGGGAGCGCCAAAGTCGAACCGTAGTCCTCGATACGTTGCCCCACCGCCCAATGAGTGGCGGGGCTTTTTTTCGTCCGAGCGGCAGTGACGAATACCGGTATGCCGCCGATGGGGCCGTTTCCTCGGAGCGGTGATACCGTGACACCTTCTTTTCTCACTCTTGGCCGTCATTGATCGGTGCCCTATTGCTACTCGCCAATCCGCGCGCACGCGGTATGATAACGACTGACGGCCCTTCGACCGCTAGTGCATCCTGCGATGCGAGAATTGGTGGCATGACGACGCCGCGCCTCACCCCTGCCGAGTCCGAGACGACGGGAATGCGCTTTGATGTGCACGGCTTCTCCGTGTCGATCACGGTGCCGGACGCCCGCGCCCGTGACACCGTGGCGCGTGTCTTCGGCGCTTTCGGCGCTGCCGGTGGTGGCGAACATCACGCAGCAACGCCGCCGACCCGCTACACCCTCTTCCGCGATGCGCAGCAGTGGTCGGTCTCCGCCGACGGCACGACCTATTACACCGATGCGGCGTTCGCGGACGCGCTCAACGCGCTCGAATGGCACATCGTCACGGCGATGCTGGCGTTGCGCCGCGATCTTTTCCACCTCCATGGCGCATCGTTGCGCGCGCCCTCCGGGGAATCCACCACGCTGGTGCTCGGTGAGTCCGGCAGCGGCAAGACGACACTGACGCTTGGCTTGATCGCGCGGGGCTTCCTCCCATACGCCGATGATGTCACCCTCATTGAACCGGCGACGCTCCTGCCCCAGACATTCCGGCGCGCCTTTCATATCGACGACCGGACGCGCGCCATCATCGAGGCGCTGGCGCCGACCCGCAGATGGAACTTCGATGCCGCGCCGCCGGGGTACTTCGTGCCGCCACAGTGGGCGGAGAGTCCCGCCCCGATTCGCACGGTGCTCTTTCCGCGCCTGCGTCCGCATGAAGCGCCCCGGCTCGACCCCCTCCCTGTCGCGGAGGCCGTCGTCGCGCTGCTGCCATTCAGCCTGACGCTCGCGAACGACCCGGCGCTCGCGCTGCCGGTCGCCGCCCGGATCGCGGAGCAGGCGCGGTGCTTCCGGCTTTCGACCGGCGATCTCGACGCAACCGCACGGATGATCGCCGCCTTGGTCGAAGAAACGCCCGTCTCCGTGCCGGATCGCCCGGAGGGACGGCGATGAGCGGGCACGCACACGAGTGGGCGCGCGAGAATGCTGCACTCTTCGCCGCCGTTCGTTGCGTGCCACGCGCTGAGTGGGACGTGCCGGACCTCGCCGCGCTCGATTGGGACTACGTGCTGGGCGCGGCGAACCTGCACGGCGTGCTGCCGCTCCTGCATACCACGTTGCCGGACAACACAGCGATCCCCGCCCTCGTCACCGAAACGGCGCGCTCTGCGTACTGGACGACGCCCTTCCGCAACCGGACGCTCCTCGGGGAACTGAAGGTGGCACTCAATGCCGCAGCGGAGCGGGGCATCGCGGTCATGCCGCTGAAGGGCGCGCTCCTCGCGCCGTGCTACTATCCGACGCCCGCCCTGCGCCCGATGAGTGACCTCGATTGCCTCGTCCGCACCGCCGATCTCGCCGCCTTCGGGGCGGTGCTTCGCGATCTCGGGTACCGGGAAATAGACGGGCAGCCAGGACTGGTTGACGAGCGCCTGCACGATCCGATGTTTCTCGAATACGCATTCACCGCCGAACGGGACGGCGTCCCGGTGCTCATCGAGTATCGCGCCGAGCCATTCGCACCGCTCCGCCTCTCGCTGACGGAACTCGACACGACGCTCGCCACGCATCTCCGGCGCTCCGTGGGTGGCATCTGGGAGCGGGGCCAGCAGGGCGAGTACGATGGAGCGCCGTTCGCGCGCATGGCCGCCGAGGATGTGCTCCTGCATATCGCGAGCCATTCGATGACGCGGCACTCCAGTTTCCGGCTGCTCTGGTTGCACGACCTCTGCCGCGTCGTCGCACAGCATCCCGACGCGATTAATTGGGAGCAACTCGCCCGCGAGGCGCGGACCTTGCGTCTCGGCGCGCCGGTGCTCGCGGCGCTGGAGGCGGCGCATCGGTGGCTGGATGCGCCGATCTCGATGGAGCGGATCGCCACGGCGTTCGTGCCGCGCGCGTACTGGCTGCGCGCGCCGATGCAGACGGCGGAAAGCCGACTGTTTGCCCCGCAACTCCATGCCCTCGATCATGCGGATCTCACCGCACTCGCACCGGCCCTTCGGTCGGAAGTGGCGCTCTCACTCATGCGGCTGCGGGGGCCGCGTGCGACGGCGCGCGCACTCCGCTGGATGCTCGCACCGTCCCGCGCCTACATGCGAACCTGGAGCCGGGTCATCACGCGGCACGATCTGGCGTACGGCAGGGCGCTCGCCCTGCGTGCCGTAATTTCCGTCCTCCGTCTCGTCGCGCTGATCCAGCGACGGAGCGAAATCCGCCTGCCAGACAGGGTCGCGGGTGGAATTGCGGCGCGCTTCCCGCGACTCCACCATCTGATGGAGACACCACTCGTTCGCGAGGACAGCGAGACGCCGACGCGCTGGATATAGCGAGCCGCTACGCCGCCAGGTTCTCCAGCACCACCGCGATCCCCTGACCGCCGCCGATACACGCCGTGACGATGCCGTACCGCTCGCCGCGCCGCCGCAACTCGTGGATCAACTTCACGGCGAGGATGTTGCCCGTCGCGCCAATCGGATGACCGAGCGCGATCGCGCCGCCGTTGACGTTGACCTTTTCCATCTCCAGCCCGAGTTCCCGGATGCATACGAGCGCCTGCGCCGCGAACGCCTCGTTCAACTCGAAAAGGGCGATATCATCGAGCGTCAGGTCGGTCTTCTTGAGCACCTTACGCACGGCCGGTACCGGCCCGATGCCCATATACTCTGGTTCCACGCCGACAACCGCCCAGCCAACGACGCGGGCGAGTGGCGTGATGCCGCGCGCTTCCGCCTCGGACGCCGCCATGACAATCGTGGCGCTCGCCGCATCGTTGATGCCCGCCGCGTTGCCCGCCGTCACGCTGCCTTCCTTGTCGAAAACGGGCGAGAGTTTGGCGAGCGCCTCCACCGTCGTGTCCGGGCGTGGATGCTCGTCGCGCGTGACCGCGATGGTGGAACGCTTCGGCCCCGGCACGCTGACGGCGACGATCTCCTCGTCGAAGCGGCCCGCCTCGATGGCCGCCGCCGTGCGCTGCTGGCTGCGGACGCTGAAGGCGTCCTGATCCTCACGGCTGACGCCGTCCCGCCGCGCGATGTTCTCGGCCGTCGTGCCCATGTGGCGGCAGGAGAAGGGGTCGGAGAGCGCCAGCGTCAGCGCGTCCTTCAGCGTCGTGTCGCCGAGGCGCGTCCCCCAGCGTACATCGGCGAGCATCGGGTACCGGCTCATGTTCTCGACGCCCCCCGCGACGACGACGCGCGCATCCCCCGCGAGGATCGCCTGCACCGCGCTGCCGATTGCCTGCGCGCCGGAGCCGCAGAGCCGGTTCACGGTGTACGCCGGCGTCTCAATCGGCAGGCCCGCGCCGAGCGCGACCGCCCGCGCGATGTAGGCGTCCTGCCCGATCTGGCCGACGCACCCGATCACCACCTCTTCCACGTCGCCGGGCGCGAGGCCACTCTCCGCGAGCGCGGCCCTCACCGCCACCGTGCCGAGCGTCGCCGCCGGGACATCCTTGAATGACTTCCCGAACGCACCAATCGCCGTCCGCTTCGCCGCCACAATCACCGCTGATTCCATTTTGCTGCTCCTTTCGCAATCGTCGTCATCCCATTGTACCGCCTTCTGGTACACTGCACCCCCGATGCACCGCAGGCAGTTGATCGAGGGGATATGCATGGCGCGCACCGATTACCGATTCGTCCACACGCTGCGCGTCCGGTACGACGAGATCGACGGTCAGCGGATCGTCTACAATGGGCGCTATCTGACGTACATGGACATCGCACAGACCGAATATTTCCGTACCGGCCTCGGCCTGCACATCTACGACCTGGCGGATGCGAACGTCTTCGATGTCGCGACGGTGCACGTCGAACTCGACTACCTCCGCTCATTTCAACTCGACGACATGGTGGAAATCGGCGTCCGCTGCACCGCCATCGGGACAACGAGCCTGACATTCGCTTTCGAGATGTGGAAACAGGGCGAGGCCGAGCCGTATTTCCGCGCGACCGCCGTGTACGTCAATTTCGATCCCACGCAGCGGGCGAAGCGGCCCGTGCCCGCGAATGTCCGCAACGCCATCGCGCGGCTCGAAGGATGGGAGCGCGTGTGATCGCGCCCTTCGACGATCCAAAGGCGATTGTCGCGCGCGGCTACGACGCCATTGCCGAACGATACCTCGCTTGGGCCACGACGGTCGGCGATGACGAGCGCGAGCGATACACGCGGCTGCTCCTCGATTCGTTGCCGCGTGGCGCGGTCGTTCTCGAACTCGGATGCGGCGCGGGTGTTCCGACGACGCAACGTCTCGCCTCCCGGTTCGCGGTGACGGGCGTTGACCTGTCGGCGCGACAGGTCGCATTGGCGCGACAGAACATTCCGTGTGCGAACTTTCTCCTGGCGGATATGACGGCGGCTGCGTTTGCGGCGAGGGCATTCGATGCCGTGTGCGCGTTCTACGCGATCACTCACGTCCCGCGCGATGAACACGCGGGCTTGCTAGCGAAGGTCACGACATGGCTCCGACCTGGCGGGCTGTTCGTGGCGTCGTTCAGCAACGGCGGGAACGATGGTGAGATTGAAGATGACTGGCTCGGCGCGCCGATGTATTTCAGCGGCCATGATGCGGAAACGAATCGGCGCATGGTGCGCGACGCGGGCCTTGTCATCGAGCAGTCCCGCGCGGAAACCCACACGGAGTTCGGCAACCCAACGACATTCCTCTGGATTGTGGCACGGAAACCCGATGTCAATGATCGCAACAAATAATAGGGGGTACGCGATGGCGGATGTAGCGGCACTGAAGGCGGCGGCACAGCAGGAGGTCGATCAGGTCACAGCGCTGCTGCTGCGGACGAGCGACTGGATGGCGGAGAACCCGGAACTCGGCTTGCAGGAGTATCAGGCCGCCGCGAAGTTGACGGAGATGCTGGAGGAGTTCGGCGCGGCAGTCGAGCGCGGCATCGCCGGGCTGCCGACCGCCTTCCGCGCGACGCTCCCCGGCGGCGACCCGAACGGGCCGATCATCGCGATCATCGCGGAGTACGACGCGCTGCCCGATGTCGGGCACGGCTGCGGGCACAACATCATCGCGAACAGCGCGATTGGTGCGGGGATCGCGCTCGCACGCCTTGGGCAGCGGGGGTTGCTCCCGGGCAAGGTCGTCGTGCTCGGTACGCCCGCCGAGGAATCCGCTGTGCCGAACGCGGGCGGCAAAATCCCCGTGCTCGAACACGGCTACTTCGATGGCGTCGATGCGGCGATCATGATCCACCCGATGACGGAGGACTATCTCGCCCTCGCCCCGTCGATGGTCGCGTACGGAATCGATTTCATGTTCCACGGCAAACCGGCGCACGCCGCATCGAACCCGCACACCGGCATCAATGCGCTCGACGCGGTGATCCAGACTTTCAACAACGTCGGCATGTTGCGCCAGCAGGTCCGCTCCGAGGCGCGCATCCACGGCGTGGTCACGAGCGGCGGCGGCGCGCCGAATGTCATCCCGCCGTACGCCGCGTGCCGATTCCGCATCCGCTCGTACGACCCCGTGTACGCCGCCGAACTGAAGAGGCGCGTCGTCGCGTGTGCGGAGGGCGCGGCGACGGCCACCGGCGCGCGGCTCGAATGGGCGGAATACATCAAGCCGTACCAGAGTTACGTGCCGAACACGACCCTCGGCGCGGTGATGCGCGCGAACATGGAGGCGCTCGGACGCGACGTGCAGGACGGCCCGCGCCGCACTGGCGGCGGGAGCACGGACTTCGGCAACGTCAGCCATGCCGTGCCCGCTGTGTACGCCTATCTCGGCATCTGCGGCGAGGAGGCAGGCTGGCACTCGAAGGAGGTCGCCGCCGCGACGGTGACGGATCGCGGCCATGATGCGCTCGTCGCGGGTGCGAAGACGATGGCGATGACGGCGATCGACCTGCTGACCGATGCCGCCGCCCTCGCCGCAGCGAAGGCCGAGCACGCCCGCGCGATGGAGCCGATCCGCGCGGGGCTGGCGAAAGTCGAGATGTGATTCCTCACCCCCCCACTGACCAATGGGCACCCCCTTTCCATCGCCCTTGGTCCAAGGGCGATGGAGAGGGGAGGGGAAACAGTCTTGCAATCGGCCCGGTCGGCCACTATCAGGACATGCCATGCCAAAACCCAAAAAATCACATCAGCCATTCATCGCCCCACGGATCGCGGTGAAGAGGGCAGCGTAATCAATCTTCGCGAAATCCGTCATGTCCACCTCGTAGACATCACCGCCGATGGCGAGCGGGTCGTGTCGCCCGCGCCGCAGGATTTCCTCGAACTCGTCCATGCTCATCACATCGGTGTGGCCGGGGTGCCGCGCGCCGGACTCAGCGCGCTCCTTGAACCGCTCGTAGAGCACATCGCCGTCCGCCGTGCAGTTGACTTGGAAAGGCACGAAGGGGTATCTGCCCCGCAGCGCGATGAACTGCTCGGAATGGAGTGCGGCCGTGAAATTGCTCTCGACCACAAACGACGCCCGCGCCACGAGCATCCGCTCCATGATGTCCCAAAGGAGTACGTACGTCGCACCGCCAAGCCGCTTCGACCACTCCCGGTCACTCCACCCGAGCGAGTCGAACAGCAACTCCTTGATGCCATCCTTATTAAAGAAGGGCAGCGAGAACGCTTCCGCCACCGTGCGCGCCAGTGTCGTCTTGCCCGTCCCCGGTGGGCCTGAGACGGTGATGACGAGCGGTTTTTCCACGTTGCGTAGTTCCTCCAGGCGGCACAAATGGCCGCAGCGCATTCGGTGTTAAAGGAAAAAGAACGCCAATCCGAGCATGATATAGAGCGCGAGCAGTTGCGCCCCTTCGAGCCAGTGGCTCTCGCCATCCAACGCGACGAGGACGGCGATCACCGTCGCGCCGCCGAGCGCGAAGAGTTCGTACATGTTGAACTCGAGCGTCAGCGGCGTGTCGAGGAAGAGGGAGACAAAGACGAGCACCGGCGCGACGAAGAGCGCGATTTGCAGGCTGGAACCGAGCGAGATGCCCAACGACAGATCCATCTTATTTTCCATCGCGACCTGCACCGCGACGACATGCTCCGCGACGTTGCCGACAATCGGGATGATGATGATGCCAACGAAGAACTCGCTGATGCCCCACGCCTCCACCGTCGGCTCGATGGCGTGCACGAGCAGTTCGCTCATCGCGACGACGGCGAGCGTCGTGCCGAGCAGGACGATCATCGCGAACCGCTTCGTCCAGTTCGGCGTGTCGTCCTCGAAATTCTCACCCGCACCGCCGGGGCCGCGCCGGAAGCTGAAGACGAGATACAAGGCGTAGATGATGAAGAGCACTACCGCCACCGCGACGCTCAGCCGCTCCAGTTGCGACGTATTGATCGCCTCCGTCCCATGGTGGAAGAAACTCGGGATCAGCAGGCTCACGACGGCGAGCGCGAGCATCGTGCACGCCGCGCCAGCGTCCGTGCGGTCGAACTTCTGCGTGCCGAACTTCAGGCCACCGAGCAGGATGCTCGCGCCGAGCACGAAGAGGACATTGCCGAGAATGCTACCCGCCAGCGTCGCCTTCACCGTCGTCGTCAGCCCGGCGCGGAGCGCGACGATGGTGATAATCAACTCGGCAGCGTTGCCGAAGGTCGCATTGAGCAGCCCACCGAGGCGCGGCCCGGTATAGAGCGCGACTTCCTCCGTCGCCCGACCAAGAAACCCCGCCAACGGGACGAGCGAGACGGCGCTGGCGATGAAGACGATCGGCGGGCTTGCACCCAGCACCGCAAGTAGCATGGCCACCGGCACGAGCAGCAGCAGGCAGAGCATGACCCGCGTCTGCATATTGAGCGGCGCGATGGTGGGGAGCGACATTCCTTCAGTCTTTGGCACGCATTGTCCCTTCTCACGACGCCGATAGACCGAGCCGTCGGCCCCTTCCGGCTCATCACCGGCATCGTACCAAGTTCACTGGCACTTCGCCTATCCGCACGCCGTTGGGGAATCCTAACCCCCGGCCCCCTTCTCGAGGCCGGAAGGAGGAGTGAGCCTTCGAGAGATCGGGGCATTTGGAAAACAGCACGGCACGCAAAGTGAGTCACCCCTTCCCGCGTTGGGAAGGGGCTGGGGGTTGGGATTCCCGGCCCGCATCACCCATAAACTACCCAGACTCCCGGTGGTATGGTAGCCTTCGGTATGCTCAATTGCACGCTGAGGAGGCACGTATGGACGTTTCCCGGCTCCGCGGTTCGATTGTCCCCGTCGTCACGCCGTTCGACGCGGGCGGGCAGCTGGACGCGCGCGCGCTCGGCGCGCTGATCGACTGGCAGATCACCAGCGGCAGCCACGGCATCTCCGTTACCGGCACGACGGGCGAGCCGAGCGCCCTGACATTCGACGAGCGCCGCCGCGTCTTCGACCTCGCGCGTGAGGCCGTCGGGGGCCGCGTCCCCTTCGTCCCGGCGACGGGCACGAACAACCTCGACGAGACGGTCGCGCTCACGCGGTACGCCGAGGCGGGCGGCGCGGACGCCGCGCTGATCATTGTGCCGTACTATAACCGCCCGTCGCAGGAGGGGCTGTTCCGCTTCTTCCGCGCGGTCGCGGGGTCGGTCGAACTGCCGCTCATCATCTACAACATCCCCGGCCGCACCGCGACGAACATGCTACCGGAGACGATGGCGCGGCTGCGCGAAGCCTGCCCGACGATCATCGGCGTCAAGGAGTCCAACAAGGACTTCGAGCACGTCTCGAAGGTGCTCCACACCTGCGGGCGGGATTTTCTCGTCTACAGCGGCATCGAACTGCTCGTCTACCCGATGCTCGCCATTGGCGGCGTCGGGCACGTCAGCGCGACCGCGAACATCATGCCCCGTGAGGTGGCCGCACTTTACGATCTCGTGACGGTCGGCAAGTGGCAGGAGGCCATCGACCTCCATTACTACCTCTTGCCGCTCAACGAGGCGTTGTTCCTCGAAACGAACCCCGGCCCCTTGAAGTGGGCGATGGGCGAACTCGGCTGGATCGACCCGCACCTGCGCCTGCCGCTCTGCGAGCCATCCCCCACCAATCAGGAGAAGATTCGCGCTGTCCTCGGGCGATACGACCTGTCGCACAGCCCGGTCGTCAGGGCGGTGGGGGTGTGAGAATCGCGCGCTTTGTCGCCAATGGTCGCGTCCACACTGGCACGGTCAACGACGACGGGATGCCCGTTGACGCGGCAGGCAGAGCCTACGCGCGTGACGCGGTGACGTGGCTGCCGCCCGTCGTCCCGTCGAAGGTGATCGGCCTCGCGCTCAACTATCGCGATCATGCGGCGGAACTGAACAAGGTCGACCTGCCGGACGCACTGGCGCGGAACCTCGACGTCCCGGCGCTCTTCTTCAAGCCGACGACCACGCTCACCGGCTCCGGCGCGCCGATTGTCTACCCCACCGGCGCGGAGTACATGCACTACGAGGGCGAACTCGCCGTCGTCATTGGCCGCAGCGGGCGCAAGGTGCGGCAGGCCGACGCGATGGACTACGTCAAGGGATACACCGCCGCGAACGACGTGACGGTGCGCGACTTCGTGCAGAGTTTCTACCGCCCGCCCGTCAAGGCGAAGGGGTTCGACTCGTTCGGCCCACTCGGCCCGTGGATGGTGACGGCGGACGCCTTCGGCGACCCGACGAATGTCACAATTCGGACGTTTGTGAACGGGGAACTGAAGCAGGAGGGCAACACGCGCGACCTGATCCACTCGATCCCCGCGATCATCGAGTACATCACTGCGTTCATGACGCTCGAAGAGAACGACGTGCTGCTCACCGGGACGCCGCAGGGCATCGCCGCCATCCGACCGGGCGACACCGTCCGCGTCGAGGTCGATCGCATCGGCGCGCTGGAAAACGCCGTGGTGGCGGAAAACGATTGAACCGCAAAGGCGCAAAGGACGCAGAGATCGCAATGAAGAGCACGAAAGAAACGCGGATTCCAGTTCTTCTCTTGGTTTCTTTGCGTCCTTCGCGCTCTTTGCGCCTTTGCGGTTCCGTTGGTTAGACAAGAGAGGGCGACTATGGCAACGACCGTTGAGCCGCAACAGGAACTCGGCACCCGCACCGTCGGGCATTTCATCGGCGGGCGGTTCGTCTACGACGCGGACGAGACCTTTGAGACGCTGAACCCGGCGACGAACGAGCCAATCGCCCGCATCACGAAGGGCGGGCAACCGGAACTCGACCGTGCCATCGCGGCGGCGCGCGCGGCGTTCGACATGGGGCCGTGGCCACGGATGCGCGCGGCGGAACGCGCGAAAATCCTGCGGAAGGTTGGCGATCTCATCATCGAGCGCGCGCCGGAGATCGCGCGCATCGAGACGATGGACACTGGCCTGCCCATCGCGCAGACGGGCGGCGCGCAAATCCCCCGCGCGGCGGACAATTTTTACTTCTTCGCCGAGATGGCGAACCACATGGACGGCACGGCATACCACAGCCCGGAGTATCTCAACTACACAATCCAGCGCCCCGCCGGTGTCGCGGGCCTCATCACGCCGTGGAACCTCCCGTTCATGCTGACCGCATGGAAGGTCGCCCCTTGCCTTGCGAGCGGCTGCACCTGCGTTGTCAAGCCGGCATCGTGGACGCCCCTGTCGAACGAGAAACTGGCCGAGTGCATCCGCGACGCGGGCGTGCCGGACGGCGTCTTCAATCTCGTCTACGGCTCTGGCGAGACGGTCGGCATGGGCCTCGTGCAGAGTCCGGACGTGCAGTTGATCTCCTTCACCGGCGAGACGGTCACGGGCCGCGCGATCATGCGCGCGGGAGCGGCGACGATGAAACGCTACTCGATGGAACTCGGCGGCAAGTCCCCCATCGTCGTCTTCGGCGACGCGGACTACGACCGCGCGTTGGACGCGGCGGTCTTCGGCGTCTACTCCCTGAACGGCGAGCGGTGCACCGCCAGTTCCCGCTGCATCGTCGAGCGGTCGATCTACGACCGCTTCGTCGCGGACCTCACGGCGCGCGTCGAGAACATCCGCGTCGGCGATCCGATGGACAAGCGGACGGAGATCGGCGCGCTCATCCACCCAAGCCACCTGGAGAGCGTGCTCGCCTACGTCGAGGCGGCCAAGGCAGAGGGCGCGAAACTCGTCGCGGGCGGCGGGCGCGTGCCGGGGATGGAGCGGGGCAACTACATGCAGCCGACGCTCTTCGCGGACGTGGACAACACCATGCGGATCGCGCAGGAGGAGGTCTTTGGCCCCGTCCTCGTCGTCATCCCCTTCGATGGCGAGGAGGAGGCCGTGCGCATCGCGAGCGACGTGAGATACGGCCTCGCGGCGTACGTCTGGACTGCAGATGTGGCGAAGGCGAACCGCGTGGCGCAGAGCATCCAGGCGGGCATGGTCTGGGTGAACTCGCAGAATGTGCGCGACCTGCGGACGCCCTTCGGTGGCGCGAAAGAGAGCGGCATCGGGCGCGAGGGTGGGCACTTCTCGTGGGAATTCTACGGCGAGATGAAGAATATCGCCATCGCGCTCGGCAATCATCACATCCCGAAGTTCGGCACATCGTAGGAGGGATCGGGATGGGTAGGATACCCGGCGGACGAATCATTCTGGACGATGTCCCGAAGGTGTATCGCTGCTCGTTCTGTGGTAAGACGCAGCCAGAGGTGGAACGATTAATCGCCGGGCCGGGCGCGGTCTATATTTGCAACGAATGCGTGGACCTGTGCAAGGAGATCATGGAAGAAGCGGCGGTGGAAGCGCATTCCATCACACAGGTCATCGAGAGCGATCAGGGCACGGAAATGTCCGTACGAAATGGGGAGATGAGGCAGCCGAAGCAGGCAGTTGCGAACGTTGTGCGCGCGGGGCATCTGGAGTTTCGCGTCACGGACCTCGAACGCGCCCGCGCCTTCTACGTCGATCTGCTCGGCTTCGTTGAAACATCGCGCGCGGGCGACCGAATCTACTTGCGCGGCTATGAGGAATCGACGCATCACTGCCTCGTGCTGCATCGGGCCGACGCGCCCGGCGTCTCGCACATGGCGTACCGCGTCGGCGATGGGGACGATCTCGAACGGCTCGCGGCAATGGCGACGGCGCAGGGCTTGCCGATGCGCTGGCTCGATGCGGGCGAAGAAGAGGGTCAGGGCCGCGCGCTGCGGATGCAGGACCCAGCCGGGCTGCCGCTGGAGTTCTACGCTGAGATGACGCCCGCCGAACGGCTCCTGCAGCGGTTCGACCTCCACCGTGGGGCGCAGATCATGCGGATGGACCATTTCAATTGCCAGGTGCCGGACGTGCAGCGCGCGTACGACTGGTACACCGGCACGCTCGGCTTCCGCTGCTCCGAGTACACCGCGACGGATGACACGCCGGAGCGGCTCTGGGCGGCGTGGCTGCACCGCAAGGGGAATGTGCACGACCTCGCGCTGATGAACGGCGTCGGGCCGCGCGTCCATCATGGCGGCTACTGGCTGCCCGACGCGATGGCGGTGGTGCGCACCTGCGACATCCTCGCGGGCGCGGGCGCGGCGGACTGCATCGAGCGCGGGCCGGGGCGGCACGGCATCTCCAACGCCCTCTTCATCTACCTGCGCGACCCGGACGGCAACCGGATCGAACTCTACGCCAGCGATTACTCGACCATTGATCCTGACTTTGTGCCGATTCGCTGGAGCCTGAACGACAAGCGACGCCAAACCCTCTGGGGCCATCACGCGCCCCGCTCATGGTTCGAGGAAGCGTCGTTGGTCGAATCCGTCACCGATGGCACGTACCTGCCGACGCACGAACCCGCGTTGGCGGGGACACCGACGTATGTTCATTAAGACTGAGGATTGAGGGAGAGTCGAACCTAACAAGTAACAAGAAGGGTTCCCCGCTTGCGGCGCTGCTCCTGACACTTTTAACTTGTTACTTGTTCCTCCTCAGTCCTTCGTCTTCCGTTGAGGGGAGCGAGTGATGCCTGCACGCACCGGGGCGCAATACATTGCGGACCTGAAGAAGATGAAGCGCGACATCTGGATCGGCGGCGAGCGGGTCGATGACGTGACGACGCACCCTGCCACGCGCAACGGCGTCGCGTCGTACGCACGGCTGTACGATATGCAGCACGACCCCGCGCTGCGCGACATCATGACCTACCCTTCCCCCACGACGGGCGACCGCGTCGGCATGTCGTACCTGACGCCGCGCACGCCGACGGACATCGCGCTGCGCCGCGAGATGATGAAGCGGTGGGCGGGTTTCTCGGGCGGCATGATGGGGCGCACCGCCGACTACTGCAACTCCTCGTTCATGGCGTTCGCCTCCGCGCCGGAGTATTTCGCCGCGAACGATCCCCGCTTCGGGGAGAATGTGCGGAACTACTACGAGTACATCCGCGAGCATGACCTCTGCCTGACGCACACGCTGATTAACCCGCAGGCGAACCGGGGAAAGGCGGTCAACGAGCAGGCCGACCCGTACCTGCCCGCCGGGATCGTCGAGACGAACGCGGACGGCGTGTTGATCCGTGGTTGCCGGATGCTCGCGACAAGTGCACCCCTCGCGGACGAGATCATGGTCTTCCCTTCCACCATCGTGAAGAACGCGGACGTCGACAAGTACGCCTTCGCCTTCTCGATCCCGACGGGCACGCCGGGGATGCGATTCATCTGCCGCGAATCGCTCGATCAGGGCCGCTCGCACTTCGACCACCCGCTCGCCTCCCGCTTCGAGGAGATGGACGCGATCGTCGTCTTCGATGATGTGCGCGTGCCGTGGGAGCGGGTCTTCCTCCTAGGGGATATGGAACGGTGCAACGGCTGCTACGGCGCGACCGACGCGGTTGTCCACATGATGCACCAGGTCTGCATCAAGAATATCGCCAAGGCGGAATTCACCCTCGGCGTGATCTTGATGATGATTGAGACGGTCGGCATCGAGCAGTTCCAGCATGTGCAGGAGAAGGCCGCCGAGGTGATGACGTATCTGGAGACGATGAAGGCGTGCCTCCGCGCCGCAGAAGCGGACGCGCACCTCGACCAGTGGGGCGTGATGACCCCGGCGCGGATGCCCCTCGACATCGCGCGGAATATGTTCCCGAAGATGTACCCGCGCATCATCGAGATCATCCAACTGCTCGGCGCGAGCGGCCTGATGGCGACGGCCACCGAGTCTGATTTTGACGGCCCGGTGGCGGCCGATGTGAACAAATACCTCCAGGCGGCGAACGCGGACGGCAAGGAGCGCGTGCGCCTCTACCGCCTCGCGTGGGACATCGCCTGCTCCGGCTTCGGCGGGCGGCAGGAACTGTACGAGCGCTACTTCTTCGGCGACCCGATCCGCATGATGAGCGCGCTGTACTTCGGCTACGATAAAGAGCCGCTGAAGGGATGCATCCGGGCCTTCCTTCACCAGGACGATGTCCCGGCAGATGCCGCACCATCGGCGGCGGTGGCCGGTGACTGAGCCGGTGATCGACCCGCGCGAGTTCCGGCGCGTCAGCGGCCTCTTCGCCACGGGCGTGACGGTCGTCACGACACGCATCGGCGACAACGTACACGGGATGACGGCGAACGCCTTCACGACGCTCTCGCTCGATCCGCTCCTCGTCATCGTCTGCATCGACCGCCGCGCGCGGATGCATCCGCTCATTCAGGAGGCGGGCACATTCGCCGTCAACTTCCTCCACGAGGGGCAGGAGGCAGTCTCGCGCAACTTCGCCGGTCAGCCGCAGGAGAGCGTCGCGGACTCGCTGCGCTTCTCGGAGGATGACGGCGCGCCGATCATCATCGGGTCGCTCGCGTCGATCCGTTGCGCGATCCACGAACTGATCCCCGGTGGGGACCACGAGATCGTCGTCGGCCGGGTGACGGCGTTGATGTGCGGCGATGTCGGGGCGCACCCGCTCATCTACTTCGGCGGGGGCTACCGCCGTCTACTCGTCGAGTCGGAAGCCAGGCACTCCGCCCCCGATCCCTTCCTCAACCGAAAGGTCCGCGTCTATCACGAGGAATGGCACGGCTAATACTCTTTCACGCTTGTCGTGTCGTGATCGCTCACGGTGCCATCCCTTGATCGTCGGGGCGCACCGACTGACCGCGATACCATCGGCTTCGTGCTTCGTGCTTCGTGCTTCGTGCTTCGTGAAAGAGTAGTACGTCTTGTGATTCGCGGTGTCCGGTGTATCTGCAACCCGCATCACGGCATGCGCTTAATGATACTGCTCATCGAGGAAGTCGAGGACGAGTCGGTTGAATGTGTCCGGTCGCTCCATGGTGAGCATGTGCGCAACATCAGGGAGAATGACTTTCCGCGCGCCCGCGATGCGCGACGCGAGCAGATCGGCGGTGGCGATCACGTCCGGCACGTCGCCGTCACCGACGACCACGAGCGTCGGCGCCGTGATTTCGCCCAGTCGTGTGATCGCGGGCGGGTCCAGTCGCTCGCGCGTCCCCACCTCTTCCGGTTGGAGGGAAATCGCGGTATTCATAACGCGTACCCGCTCGCGCACAGAGGCATCCACCTGATCCGGCGTCCGGCGCGGCCCATCGACCCAGAGCCGCGACTCGCACTCCACCGCCGCCGGGATCCCCTCGCGCGCCAAAACCGCGTCGATCTCCGCGTACTGCGCCGCCATCTCCGGTGAACCCGTGCTGCCCCCAAGCCCCGACGCCGCGAGCACGAGTGCACCCGTTATCTCCGGGTGCTGCAACGCGAAGTCGATGGCGATACCACCGCCGATAGAGAGGCCGATCAGCGCCGCACGATGGATGTTTAAGTATTGAGAGGGCGTTTCGTAACTGATAAATATGGGGTAGGCTGGCTCCTTGATGCGACTCGTCCCCGCACCAAGGAGGTCAGCCCATGGTTCCTGTCCCGTGTGACAACACGGCACCAGTCCCGCCCCCATC
>JAABUS010000571.1_pt1 | contig 92393 bp, 83 predicted proteins | sample 5560161 | NCBI WGS metagenome assembly JAABUS01 (sample SAMN10711885, study PRJNA513376) | rock metagenome | isolation source: Antarctica rocks | place: Antarctica: Victoria Land, Trio Nunatak nord | collected 2016-01-04
TCAGAAACGAAAAAGAAAAGTGCAGGAAATGAAAAAACTAATCCATAAGTTTGATATAAAGACTGATGAATTGGGGCTGCAATTGAGCAACTTATGAAACGTTAGTCAGAATTGTAAACGAAAACTCTCAATATGGCAGATACAACAAAATACTTTCCAAATATTCCTGTAATGCATTGGAATAATCTTAGAACACAATTCAAAAGAACTATTCCTGGAACTATTACTTCTAACTATTTAGCGACTGTACTTGATATGTCAGAAGCTTCCGCTAAAGCAAATATTACACCTTCTTTAAGACAAATAGGTTTGATAGACAATGAAGGAAAAACAAATCAGGAATTAGCAAAAAGATTTAGGGATGATGAATTATATCCTAAGTTCTGTGAAGAAGTCATTCAAAAAATTTATCCGCAAGGATTAAGAGACGCTTTTCCTGATAAAGATTTAAATCGGGAGCGAGTTAAAAAATGGTTTATGAACCACACAAGTGTAGGAGAATCTGCAGCAAGTCGAATAGCGTCACTATATATTGCATTAGTTGAAGCAGACCCGACTGTAGCTTCTAATACTAGTATAACGAAGGCAAAAGAGGTAAAGCCTAAAGTTGCAAAATCAGAACCACGAGAAGAACCTAAAAAAGAAAGTGAACCAATCCACGAACATAAAGCTCCAAAAGCAACTCATGAACCTAAAACTAACTACGGACCAGATTTAAATATTAATATTCAAATCCATATATCATCAGATGCTTCACCAGACCAAATTAAAAGCATCTTTGAAAACATGGCGAGGTATGTATATAAAAATCAAATAAATGATTAAAACATCTTTTGATGAGTTTGTGACACTTGCAAAAGAGATTGAAGGAATTGCACCAAAGGAATGGCTTCCACCAGCGGAAGGAAATGAAGCAAGAAGTCAAAATATTATTTATACTCCTTTAGTAAAAGGAACTAAAAGCTATATAGAAAAAATTTCAAATCAAATAAACGGTTGTTATGAACAGGGTTGGTTTGATGCGTGTGCAGTAATGATTAGAAGATTGTTAGAAACTTTAATAATAGAAGTTTTCGAAAATTTCAAAATAGAAAGCAAAATCAAAAAGAATGGTGACTATCTATATTTACGTGATTTAATTAGTATGACCTTAGCTGAAGCTTCTTGGACTTTGGGGAGAAACACAAAAAGTGCTCTGCCAAAACTTAAAGACATTGGAGATAAATCAGCTCACAGCAGGCGGTTTAATGCAATAAGACATGACATAGATAATTTTAAATCTGACTTAAGAGTAGTCGTTCAGGAATTGTTAGTTCTTGCTAATCTAAAGTGATAACAATGTCAGCTAACAAGAGCGCGGACGTTTGAGCAATCGACGGCATATTGCTCTCAGTTTTGGTTCGGACTGAAAAAACTCTTTCAACATTTGAATAATTTCTAATCTTTAAATAAATGATGAACTAAGTTTGCCAAGCAGCAGGTTAAGACTTCCCACGATCGGCAATACTTGCTGGTTGTACGCCACTTATAAACACTTCAAATGAAGCTAACACAAACAGATATAGACAAATCATTCTCGACAAATTACGACCTTTGTAATTCCGTTCTCTATGAATTGTGTAAGCATAACTTCGAACATACTTCGGGTGATGCCATATTAGCAAAGACTATACTTATTGGAAAAGTTTATGCAGTTTCTTTAGACCGAGGAAAAGATAAAGGGAAATCATATGAAGAAAAATTAAAGCAACTTTTAATTAGTGACGACTTTTATCAAAATGAAGTTGTCCCCTTATTTATGGGTTCAGACATAGATAATGATTTAGTAAAATTAAAAAATCTTGACTCACCAAAAGGGCATGAAAAAGAAATACTTAAACTGCATAATAAATTAAAAAAAAGACTTTTACCTATTAATCAAGAAGATAAAATTTCATTTTGTTCAAAATATTTGCATTTTCATTTACCAAATCTTTTTTTCATTTTTGACCGCAGGGCAAAATCTGTAATTAACCAATTTATAAGTAAAAAGGATATTCATTATTTCAATGACTCCGATTTTGATGCTGAGTATTCAAACTTTTATTCGAAAGCACTACATCTTCAAGGAAAAATAAATAAACAGTTTAGTATTGAGCTTACTCCACGGCAAATTGACAATTTATTTTTAGTTCCTGCTAACGAAATACTTCGACAAAGATTACTGAAGAAAAAGCTTAAAGACAACAGAAACGAAAAACTCGACTTTTTAGCCAAACAGGCTCAAGACCTTAATTTAGGTTATTAATGATTCATTTTTCTTAGATAGCATTTTACCAAAAACCCTCACTTTCACAAATCCCTCAACAACTCAAAACACTGCTTTGCAATTTCAAGTTCTTCATTAGTCGGAACCACTAAGATCTTTACCGGTGAGTCATCTGTATTAATTTCCCGTATAACTGCTGAGCGTAGATTGTTCTTTTCTTCATCAAACATAATTCCCAGGAAACTCATATTTGTGCAAACACGCATTCTTATGTTTGCATCGTTCTCTCCTACTCCGGCTGTGAACACGATAGCATCTAAGCCATTAAGTATTGCAGCGTAAGAACCTATATATTTTTTAATTCGATAAGCATACATTTCATAGGCAAGTTCTGCCTGCTTATCACCTTCTGCGATTGCTTTTGATATATCACGCATGTCACTAAATCCTGTAAGTCCCTGCATGCCGCTTTGCTTATTGAGCAAAGTTTCTACCTTTTCTAAACCGTAACTCAATTCATCAACCAAATGAAAGATAACAGATGGATCTATATCTCCCGACCTGGTACCCATAATGAGGCCGCTCAACGGGCTAAAGCCCATGCTCGTATCCACAGATTTACGGGCATTTATGGCTGCCATGCTGCAACCATTGCCAAGATGAATCGTTATGATTTTCGCTTTTTCATTCTGTAAATATTTTGCCGCCAGCTTACTTACATACTTATGACTTGTGCCATGAAAGCCATAAACGCGTATTTGATCATCGGTATAAAAAGATTGGGGAATGGCGTAGCGAAAAGCTTTTTCAGGCATGGTCTGGTGAAAAGCAGTGTCGAAAACGGCTGCCTGCTTTGCCTTGGTGAAGATTTTTTCCGCCACTTCTATGCCCGTATAGTTTGCAGGGTTATGAAGAGGAGCCAGCGGAAAAAGCTTTTTTATTTCCTCTTTTACTTCCGCGGTAATGATTGTGGTAGCAGCAAAACGTTCTCCGCCATGCACTACTCTGTGACCTACTGCGTTTATCTCATCAGGATTTTGAATAACACCCGTTTCTTTATCTGTTAGTAAGCCGACAACTTCCTTTAACCCTGCTTCGTAATCAGGTAAATCAATCGTTTTTTTTATAACTTTTTCGTCATCGCCTTTATATACTTTATGGGTGATGGACGAATCTTTTAAACCTATGCGCTCGAGTAAACCGCTGCAAACAGGCTTTTCCTGAGGCATTTTAAATAACTGATATTTAATAGAGCTGCTGCCTGCATTGATTACAAAAATGTTCATAGTGTGAAGCTGTTTAAAAGTTTTTTTGAACCACAGAGGCACAGTAGCTCAGAGAAACACAGAGGTTTACTATTCTTCTCTGTGAAACTCCTTGCCTCCGCTGTCTCTGTGGTTCAAAATCCTCCTTGTTTATTTATCATTCATCCTGCGCCTGGATAGCAGTAATGATTACCGTATTGAAAATATCATCAACAGTGCAGCCACGGCTCAGGTCATTTACCGGTTTGTTTAACCCTTGCAGCATTGGGCCAATAGCAAGTGCACCGGTTTCCCGTTGTACGGCTTTATAAGTATTGTTACCGGTATTGAGGTCGGGAAAAATAAGCACACTCGCCTGTCCTGCCACTTCAGAGTCCGGCAGTTTTTGTTTACCTACAACAGGGTCAACCGCGGCATCGTATTGAATGGGACCTTCCACTTTCAGGTCAGGACGTTTTTGTTTTACAATCTCAGTTGCCTTTCGCACTTTATCTACATCTTCTCCTTCACCTGAGGTGCCGGAAGAATAAGAAAGCATAGCAATGCGGGGTTCTATACCAAAACGGCTGCTGCTTGCCGCTGATGATATGGCAATCTCAGCTAATTGCTCTGCCGTTGGATTAGGATTAACCGCACAATCGCCAAAAACAGCCACACGGTCGGGAAGGCACATGAAGAAAATGGAAGACACGACCGTAATGCCCGGCCTGGTTTTTATAAACTGCAATGCAGGTCGTATAGTATGCTGCGTAGTATGTACAGCGCCTGAAACCATACCGTCAGCTATCCCTTTATAAACCATCATGGTGCCGAAGTAAGAAACATCCGTCATCAGATCGCGGGCCATTTCATAATTGACGTTTTTATTCTTTCGCAGCTCATACAAAGTATTTACGTAATCATGGTAATAATGGGAATGCGCGGGGTTAATGATGCGGATACGGTTCATGTCAAAATTAAGACCGAGCCGTTTTACAGAAGCAGCGATCTCTGCCGGGTCGCCTAATAAAGTAAGCGTCACAATTTCCTCATTTACCAAACGGGCGGTCGCTTTCAGTATGCGGTCGTCATTCCCTTCAGGCAAAACAATATGTTTAATCTTCTCTTTTGCCCATTTAGCCAGCTGGTACTGAAACATGTGCGGCGTAATACCTTCAGGCTTAAAGGTTACCAGCTTTTGATTAAGCGCCTGCACATCTACATTCCGCTCAAATATATTAATAGCTAATTGTATTTTTTTAATATTGTCCGGCGTAATCCTTGATTTTATAGCTCCTACTTTTTCAGAGGTTTCAAAGGTTCCGGTTGTAACAAGTATAATCGGGATAACTGATTGCAGACCTTTTAACAGCCTCATAATAGGTTCTTCAGGCTCAAAACCTGCGGTAAGCACGATGCCGGAAACTTTGGGATAGCTGATAGAAACATTTGCCTGCAGGGCGGCGACAATCATATCACCGCGATCGCCGGGAGTGATAATCAAAACATTTTCTTTTATATGATTTAGAAAATGAGGCACGTTCATAGCACCTATCACTACGTTGTCTACCTGGTTAGATAAATATTCTTCCCCAAACAACAAATTGCCGCAAAGATTTTCATGAATCTCTTTCATTGAAGGGCTTACAAGCGACTTATTTAAAGGAATAATGGCAAGAATAATCTCTTCTTTTAACTGGTAGGTTAGCAATTGATGCACGTCATCTGCCTGTTCGGGGTTTACCTTGTTAACGACAATTGCGATAACCTGTACTTCCCTGGTTTGAAAGTTTCGAAAGGCGTTCAATACGGCGCTTACTATTTCTGCAGTGGTTTTATTTTCGCCAGTGGCAACAATTATTACCGGCGCACTCAGATTTTTAGCTATCGAAAGGTTTAGCTCAAATTCAAATGCAGTTCCTTCGCCCACAAAATCGCTGCCTTCAATCACTGTAAAATCATAATTGTCTTCCAGCTTTTTAAACTTATGAATGATCGTATTTAATATCCCGTTCTGGCTGTCGTTTTCCATCTGCCGCATCACATTTGACCTCGTGAATGCATACGTATCTTCATACTTTACTCCAAGATTAAAATATTCTGTAATCGTTTGAATGTGTCCATCTTTCCCTTTGGCAGGATCAATATTTATAATTGGCTTAAAATAACCTGTTTTCTTAGTATTTCCTAAAAGCATGTTTACAAGACCCAAAGCAACAATTGACTTGCCGCTGTACGGTTCGGTTGTAGCTATAAAAACAGATTTAGTCATATTGTTTCCGGGGTTAGCTATAAAAAAAGCTGAAACAATGATAAGACATTATTAATGATAATAAACATTTATTAACGCATTTAAGAAATCGTAAAAACGATTTTTATTCCGATGGCTTTTTTCAGTAGCCAATGGTTTAAACGATGGGCTATGAAAGGAATTTTTCATCATTAACGGCTTCGGCCGTTTCTAAATCTAAATAACATCAGCCTTAAAACCAAGGTTGATGAAATAGAAATATATACAGCAAAGAACTTAGTTTATAAATAAATGCTTTAACCGGCCAACAATAGCTACGGTTAGGACACAAATACTAAGTCTACAGATTCAGGGAGGGTCAAAAAATCCAGTAAAATAAACATTTTGCTTTTCTGTGTATTGGCAAGCAGGCTAATTCTATTTTACCATCTAATAGCCCAAAGGGCTTAAATTCGAATAGCCTTTGGTGAAACCAAAGGTTTTGAAAAGAAGCCCATTAACAACCCTGAAGGGGTTGAATGATTATTTGTCACTTGATTCTCCGGTTTACAACCGGAGCTATTCAAATGCAAGCCCTTCGGGCTTTTGAAAAGATATGTCTTAACAGCAGGCAAACAATAGCCGTAAATATAAAATAAAGGCATCATGCAAATCTTGAAATCCTAAACGGAGAAAGGTCAAACAAAACCTGTTGTCCTGTTGCCATATCGCTAAGAATTTTCCCGGTAAGACTGGCAAATTTAAAGCCATGGCCTGAGCAGGGACTTGCTATAATGATGTTGTTACAATGAGGATGGAAATCAATAATGAAGTTTTCATCAGGAGTATTGGTGTACATACAGGTTGCAGAATAATTAAATTTCGCATCTATGTTTAAATATTTTTCAGCTACCGCTGTAATGCTGTTTATTTCATCTTCGCTTACCGCTTTTGTAAGCGTATCAGGCGTTACAGGTTCACCGGCGTGATGAAAAGCTATTTTTATACCATCGCCAAGATCAGGAAAGCCATAAAACATTTTGCCGGGCAAATACTCCCAAATATAGACGGGCAAATTAGCCGGGATAAAGTGTTGCTGCAGTTTCTTATTTGTATTTATAAACCAGTAAAGCACCTGTCGTTCGACAGTTAACGGCAAATGCAAATCAGGCATTAATTCATTTAGCCACGCACCTGCGCTTATAATTAATTTTGAAGTATAATAAGTGGTTTTATCAGTAATGATCTCAATAAAATTTTCATTAGGCACTATGCGAATAACACGTTCGTTATTGTGTAAAACAGCACTGTTTTTATGCGCCTCTTGCAGGTATGTTTGTACACATGCCTCAGGAAATAAAATGCCTGCATCTTTTTCAAGTAAACCAACCGTATCATGGGATGGCCAAAATGCGGGAAATATCTTTTTAATGGCGTTATTATTTAAATACTCAAAAGGTATGTCGCAGGTTTCGGCACTCAACCTCGCACCATTAATTACAGCGGAGTCAGCGCTGCCAAGCATCAGCCCTCCTGTTTTTAAAAAAAGCTTTTTGCCTGCAGTTTTTTCTATTTCATACCAAAGATTATAAGCTTCTTTTACCAAGGGCACATAAAGAGGATTTTCATGATAAGCCTGGCGAATAATCCTGCTTTGCCCATGCGAGGAACCGTGCGTATGCGGCGGAGTAAAGCGGTCTATGCCCAAAACTTTGCTGCCTGTTTTTGAAAGATGATATACAGCAGAACTGCCATTGGCGCCAAGACCTAATACAATTACATCAAAATCCTTAATCATAATAATTACCTGAATTTCATATTTTCTTACATTTTTTAATTATTAGTGCACTGTATTTAAGGTGTCAGGTATTTATTAAACCATTCTATTGTTCGCGCACTGACATCAATTCTGTCTTCAGATTTTTCAAAGCTGTGTCCTTCGTCCGGGTAAACCATTAATTGTGTTGGCACGTGCAGCTCTTTTAAAGCATGCCAAAACTGGAAAGACTGAGGCGGCGGAGCTTCTCCATCGTATTCACCAACGAGAACTAAAGCAGGCGTTTTTGCCTTTTTAATGTACGTTATAGCAGAGCATTTGGCATAAGCCGCAGGATCATCATAAGGTGATGCACTGAAATAGGACAACATCCATTTATCAATAGAGTTCTGTCCGTAATAACTTAGCCAGTCGGCTGCGCCTGCACCTGCCACCACAGCTCTGAACCTGTTGGTTTGCGTTATAGCAAACATAGCCATAGAACCACCGTAGCTCCAGCCAAGCATACCAATGCGACGACTGTCTACAGGAAGTTTTTTTATAACTGCATCTGTGCCGCTGTTGATATCACTCAGGTCGCCATAGCCCCAGTCACGCCGGTTTGCAAGCGTAAAAGCTTCGCCTTGTCCATAGCTGCCCCGAGGGTTAGGAAAAAAAACAAAATAACCTAATTTAGTATAAACCGTTGTATTAAAATCAGGTGCGCTCCAAGCGGGCGTGGCGATCCACGCAGGGCCGCCGTGCACACACACTAACATCGGATAACGCCCGGCAGGATTATAATCGGCAGGATACAACAGCCAGCCCTGCACCCGCTGACCTTCGTTTACCCACTCAATATTTTCTGCCTTTGGCATGTGATCCTGCAAGGCAGTGTTGAGACGCGTAACCTGCGTCAATTTACTAAAAGTGCCGCAATACACTTCTGGAAGCTTACTCCATGATGAGCGTATGAGAGCAAACGTGGGTGCAGTTTCGTTGCCTCCGACAGACAAGCTCATTTCTTCTGAGCCGGCCCGTATAGACTCATCAGCTTTCCATAATTTGCTTACAGCTCCGCTGGAAGTATTAAGTGTGTTAACCGCAACGGAACCACCGGCAAATTCTGTGAATAAAATATTACCATCAGGGCGCCACGTAAACCATGAAGGCGTAGAGGGACGTTTTGGCGTAAGATTTTTTGGTTTGCTTTTACCGGTAACTGAAATACTAAATATCTCGCCGCCGGTACCGCCCTGGTCGCTCATAAGGCCTTCAATAAAAGCAATGCTTTTCCCATCGCGCGACCATCGAGGAAGCGCAATTTGTCGCAACGGTTTATAAAGCAATGCAATGTCCGCGGCATGTGCACTTTGCTGGTATAGCTTTGTAATGTACCAGTTGTCATCCCCGGGCGGAATTGCGGCAGTGTAAGCAAACTTCTTACTGTCCGGAGACCAGTCGTACTCAAAAATATAAAAATGTAAAGGCGTTACCTGCTCTGTTTTACCGGTAAGACGATTTACAACTGCGATACGCTGAACATCCCTGTTTAACATGGAATCAATTAACCCGACTGCTTTATTTTCCGCAGCCATCGGAGATGGTTTACGGCTTGCTTTTTCAACATATAACACACTAAGGTATTTGCCGTCGGGCGACCATTTGAGATGCGATACATAACCATCAAATTGTGTAAGTGGTTTTGTATTAATAAGCGCACCTGTGCGGACGTTTACAACAAATACCTGCCGTGTGCCAGGTGATCGGGCATCTGAAAGAAAAGCTAACTCATTTCCATCGGGTGACCATTGCGGCTCGGTCTCGCTGTACTGTTTATTATCATCAGCAGGGGAAACTGCAGAAATACGAACAACGCTGTCAGGATTTGATAACAGTGAGCGATAAATGCCGGAACCGTGAGAACCTTCTGCACTCCATGCAACAGCCGTTGCATCCCTGTTTATTGTTGCCTGGCTTATGTAATGCACTTTTGCCTGCTTTTCAAAAAATTGGGTAATAATGTTTCGGTGATTAATTGAATCTCTGTTGCCGGCAGTATTTTCTACTGCCGCCTGGGCATATACATTATTTGCAGAAGAAATGCCAAGAATTATTAATACATAAAAGGGTAAAAGCGACAGGCGCATGCAGAACCAAAACATAGAAGAAATTCGCTTTTTTACATGTAAAAGTTTAATATCCATAACTTATAAATGAGGATAATTATATTAGCTTATTAAAAACCAAACAATTTTAACTGATCAACCCGCAGGTCTTGCTATAGCCTTTTTGACTGTCTTTTTAAACATTTACCAACCTTTAATTGCACCGCCTTTAAATTCTTCCTGCGCAGCCTGCGCTACTTCGGAAGATTGATATGCCTGAACAAATTTTCTGACTTTGTCTTCATTTTTATTATCCATCCTTGCTACAATTAAATTAACATAAGGCGATTCTTTATCTTCTACAAATATTCCGTCGTGATTGGCCATTAAACCTGCCTGCGCAGAAAAGTTGCTGTTAATGATGGCAATAGCAACATTCTGATCATCGAGCGCTCTTGGCAATTGCGGCGCTTCCAGCTCGACTATTTTTAAATGCTTCGGGTTACTTTGAATGTCTGAAACATTTGGTAAAATGCCTGTACCTGCTTTCAATTTTATAAGTCCCTGCTTTTGCAGCAAGAGCAATGAACGGCCTTCATTAGTCGGATCGTTCGGAATTACAATAGTGCTTTCATCTTTTAATTCATTTAATTTTTTTATTTTTTTTGAATATCCGGCAATCGGATAAACAAAAGTGTTGCCTACGATAGCGAAGTTATAGCCTCGCTCTTTAGACTGAACATCAAGGTACGGCTTATGCTGATAAGCATTCACATCAATATCACCCTGGCTAAGGGCAACATTTGGCATAACATAATCGCTAAATTGTACAAGCTCAACCGTGAGGCCGTATTTTTCTTTAGCAATTTTCTGTGCTACCTCCGCTACTTTGTATTCAAGCCCTGACTCGATGCCAACTTTAATATGATTAGGATCCTCTTTTTTAATTTTTCTTCCGCAACTGCCAAATACTATTAATCCAATAATCAAAACAACCGTTTTAAACTTATCTAAATTGCCCATAAAATAAATTTTTTTATAAATGATCCTACTTCCTGTGATCAACTTTTCCTGATACAAAATCTCCTGCAAACTGTATTAAAAAAACAAGCGCTACCAGCAATATTAATACTGTATTCATCACAACAACATTGTAGCCGACATATCCGTACTGATAACCGATTTGTCCCAAACCTCCCGCTCCTACTGCGCCGCCCATGGCAGAATATCCGACTAAAGTAATTAACGTAATGGATACACTGTTTACAATGGAAGGAAGCGCTTCGGGCAAAAGCACTTTACGTACAATCTGCAATGGCACGGCACCCATTGCACGCGCCGCTTCTATCAATCCATACGGAACTTCCGCAAGATTATTTTCAACCATTCGTGCTATAAAAGGCGCTGCGCCGATACTTAACGGTACCAGTGCGGCCTGTACGCCGATAGATGTGCCAACGAGCATCCTCGTAAAAGGTATCATCCAGACAATTAAAATAATAAAAGGAATGGAGCGAAAAATATTTACTATTACAGAAACAGTATTATTCAAACTTCTGTTTTCCAGCACCTGTCCCTGACGGGTCATAAAAAGTAAAACACCGGTTGGAAGGCCTATTACAAAACCAAAAAAACCTGCTAAAAAAGTCATTATTAACGTTTCGCCGGTTCCTTTTATAATGAGCCACATCATTGATTCAGACATATCCTAATAAAGCTGCTTTACTATTTTTGTGTTTAAAAAATTCTATCGTTTTCTGTGTATTAATGACATTTCCGCGAATTTCGATAAGCAAAATACCAAATGTCACTCCGCCCGCAGAGTCAATTTTTCCCGAGATAATATGATTATCTACGTCAAACAACCTGGCTGCTTCCGACAATACGGGCGCATCAAAAGATTGTCCGCTCAATTCAAGTCTTACTAAAGCATATTTACCATCATCCGGTGTTTTGCTTAATCGCTGCAGGTATTGTACAGGAATATCAATATTTAAAGAAGACTCTATAAATTGTTTTGTAATATTTGATGCGGGCTGAGAAAAGACAGCGCCAACTGTTCCCTGCTCAACCAGCTTGCCTTCGCTGATAACAGCCACATTATCACAAATGGTTTTTACAACATCCATTTCATGCGTAATAAGCAAAATGGTGATCTGTAAGCGCTGGTTGATATCTTTCAACAAAGATAAAATAGATTTGGTGGTGCCCGGATCCAATGCGCTGGTTGCTTCATCGCACAGCAATACTTTAGGATTACTGGCAAGTGCGCGTGCAATGGCTACCCGCTGTTTCTGCCCTCCGGATAAATTGGCTGGATACTCATTGTATTTTTCTTCGAGGCCAACCAAAGAAAGTAATGAGGAAGTTCTGTTTTTGATTTCATTTTTTGGCAGGCGCTGCAGCTTTAACGGAAGTGAAATATTCTCAAAAACAGTGCTTGAAGACAAAAGATTAAAATGCTGAAAAATCATCCCGATGTGTCTTCTTGCTTTAGCTAATTCTGCCGCAGATAAATTCATCAGATTTTGCCCGTCCACAATCACATCTCCAAAGGTTGGCTTTTCCAACAGGTTTACGCAACGTATAAGTGTGCTTTTGCCGGCGCCTGACGAGCCTATCACTCCAAAAATTTTTCCCTGCGGAACAAATAATGATACATCAGATAAAGCGGTGATATAAGTCTTATTCTTATAAAACCTTTTGGTTATTTTTTTTAATTCAATCATTATTTTTTTACATTCTGCCCTTATATTTTTTAGATAGAAATCTATATACAGGTAAAAATACAGGAAACAGTAAAAGTAAGCCACGAGGATTTGCTTACAGGACAACAATGACTAAAAATAAAAAAATAATTTTAATTTTATTAACAATTATATTTAATGGCGGATATTGTAGAAACTCTCCAAAACCAAAATCATGAAAAAGAATTATCCTTAACATTTGCGCTATTTCTTTTACTCCTGTTTATTGTAATTTTATGTAGTAAGGGAGACAATAAATTAGTACAAAAAGGGTCTGTTCCTGCAAAAATTACAGATTACTTTCCGCCCTTTGTTCCTATAAGACTGTTAACATACGCAGATATATTTATACTTGATGATGCTGTTGTCACAGAGGAGATAAAGGAGCAAAGATTAAATGGATAGGTAAGATTCTTACACCAGATTGTAACTAAAACGGATAAAGACGTTCATAAATATATTCGTAACGGAACTATCCCTGCAACCTTAGCCAAATACTGTCATCTTAATTAACTTACTTATAATGTCATTTACTCGATAGCGTATACTACAACCTTATTCAAATGCTTTACTTTAACTCTGACAAATTCGATTTCTGGAAAATTTATGACAGCATCAAAAAGTTTTATCCAATTGGTATTCCTAAAGACGAAAGCAAAATGTATTATTCCTATCCGGGAATTAAAGAGTTAAACTCTATCATTGTTGATAAAATTCATAATGATGTCAACTTTAAAACATATTGGTCTAATTATGATCAGAAGATTGAAAATAAGCTGCAAAAGCCAGTAATTGGCACCACGTATGCTCAAGCGCCTTCATTTAGTTCGTTTGTTCAGCTTGAAACTTTCTCTTTCGACAATTTCATACGTTCAAAAGAAGTTCATTTTTTTGTGAGTTTGATCGGACCTTATTATACGATTGTAGGACAAGACACTAATGCTTTAAAAATTGGAGATGAAACTTTTAGAAGTACAAATTACATAGTTATTTCCCCTGAAAACGAATACACTGAAGCGTTTAATACTTTAAGCGATCAAATCGAAAGCCGTTTTAATGGCTTTCGATTTGTTCCTTTTGTAATTTCCGGTCAAACAATAGAAGGTCTGGAAGTTAGGTATAATGACAATAAATCAAGTTCTGTTTTTGCTGCATTGTTTAATAACAATATTAACTTAAATATTCATACAGTTGGAGATAAATATTTCAAATCGGAGGACTGGATAAAAGAAGACTATGTTGACGACAGGGGGCAGTGGACAGCATATCCTCCAAAGTGAAAAATACCCGTAGTAAAGACATGTCGCAATAGTTATTGTTAAACAAAAAGGGATTCGATATAATTTAAAAAACAACCGTAATCAACGTTTTTTATGCTTTATTTTAACCGCTTCACATTTATAATTCTTTTTGTAATAACAATTCAAAAAGGCTCAGCCCAAACTATGGAGAATTACGCTAATAAGTTCTTTAAAATATATACTTATGACTCTAATACAGCAGTTTCAGCATTTCTTCATTGCTTACGTCATCGGGGATTCCTGACAAAATCTGAAATTAAGTACATAGTATTTGATTTAATGATAAAAAATGCCCCTGTTTTAGCTATTTAATGCTGTTACGATCAAAATTGTTTTATGGATTGCACTAAAAGGCAAATACAGATTATCAGCAATACACCGAAAAAATACAAAAGCTTTATTTAATTATTATAGTAAAAAAAACGATCATCACAAAAAGGTTTTTTGGATAAATATTTACAATGCTTACACTCAAATTGCTCTTTCAGAAAAAACCGGGCAGATATAAAAAAAGAAGTTCTTTTTTAGCGGCAAGCAAGTTAATATTTCAAAAAAATTAGTTTTTGATAATATTGAACGCGGAATTTTACGACATTCAAAAATTAAACAGAATCCCGGCTGTTTGAACAAATGGTTCCCTTCTGCGTTTGAGAAACAGCAAAGAGCAGATACGCTTGATTACCGGACTGATTGCTCGCTTATTTGCGGTGCTGAAAGTTGTCCGTCGGTTGCTTTTTATAAACCCTGACAATCGTACAGGCAGCTTTAAGATGGCGACAAAGTCCAATTTGGAAGGAGAAGTAGAATATAATAAAGCTGAAAATACCGCAGCATTACCAGCAATAATGGGATGGTTTAGACGTGAATCTGGAGGAAAGAAAAAAATGACAGAACTTTTGTAACCTTTACAAAACGTGCCGCAGAAGAAAAACCTGCCAATACATTTAAAAAAGCAGAACCGGAGCTTATTTTTCGAAAATTATAAAACACAATAAACATGTCAAATCATTATTATAATGCAGAAGATTTGCAAAAGTTTGGAGCGATAGGTGACTATCAAAAAGAACTTGCTGATAAATTTTTTTCATGGTATGGGGAAGTTTTTAAAGACAGCGCGCTTTCTGCCAAAGAAAAATCGCTGATAGCATTAGCCGTTGCTCATGCAGTGCAATGCCCCTACTGCATAGACGCCTACAGCAGCGATGCTTATGAAAAGGGATGGAGCGAAGCGCAAATGATGGAAGCGCTGCACGTGACGGCTGCCATAAGAGGCGGGGCATCGCTGGTGCATGGTGTGCAGATGATGAATAAAGTGAAGGAAATTGCAATGTAGACCCTGCCCCAAAAGGGAGAAGGGAATAACTTTTATTAAAGTTATTTTGTGGAAGATAAATTGAATGAAGTTTTTTAAAACCTTATTTTCTTAAATCCTCTTTTCGGATGTAAGGTTCACACTCTTAAGTCCCTCCGGGGATTTAGGGCAAAAACCCTTCAGGGGTTGAGGCAGCTATGAAGTCATTAAAAGCAGAAGGAAATATTTTAGCCGACGCAGATTACCAGGTAGAATTGTTAGAAACTGATAATCACAATGCTTTTCGTCTTATTCCGTTTCAGCAAAATCTGGAGGGGGCAGGCTTGTTTCCTTTACGTCCCGCTAATCTGGAGGTTTTTCAGGTAAACATTGGCAAAATGTGCAACCAGGTTTGCAAGCATTGCCATGTAGATGCAGGCCCCGACAGAAAAGAAATAATGACTCGTGAAACAATGCAGCAATGCCTGCATGCACTGGCTGACAATCCTTCTATCCGCATTGTTGATATAACCGGCGGCGCACCTGAGCTTAATCCTGACTTTCGCTGGTTTGTCGAAAATATTAAAGCATTGGGCAGGCACATTATTGTTCGTTGCAACCTTACCATCATACTTGCTAACAAACGCTTTAATGACCTTCCTGATTTTTTTAAACTCCATGATATCGAGGTCGTATCATCTTTGCCTTTTTATACAAAAGACCGGACAGACAGGCAACGCGGCAACGGCGTTTTTGATGACTCTATCAAAGCCTTGCAAATGCTGAATGCTGCCGGATATGGCCTGCCGTCAACAAATCTGACCCTGAATCTTGTTTACAATCCTGCCGGAGCTTTTCTTCCGCCTGATCAGTCCGTTTTAGAGAAGGAATATAAAGCTGCTCTTGCAAAAGATTTCAGCATTCATTTCAACAACCTGTTTACCATCACCAACCTTCCGATAAGCCGTTATCTGGATTACCTGTTAAATAGCGGTAATTATGAAAAATATATGGAAAAGCTTATTAATGCATTTAATCCTGCAGCAGCTGCCAATGTTATGTGCCGAAACACTATTTCAATCGGTTGGGATGGTTATTTGTACGATTGCGACTTCAACCAGATGCTGGAACTGAAAGTTAAAAGCGACAAAAAGCATGTTTCTCATTTCAGCAATGCAGAATTAATGAACCGGGAAATCGTAGTAAGCCAGCACTGCTATGGTTGCACGGCCGGAGCCGGAAGCAGTTGCGGCGGCGCAGTGACCTGATTTTTATATTAAAAAACTGCTCGCTGAATATTTTAAAGAAGATATAAGACCCCTCTGTAAAAAATTTCAATTAAATATATTTTTAAAAGAAAAAAGAAAATTTGAAAGAACCCCTTTCCGGTAACTTTTACGTTAGATTCACATTTGTGCATAAAGTAGTTGCCATTTTTGACCTTCGATTAATTATATTTGATATGAAGAAAGAGATGTGCTGAAGATTTATTTAAACCTCAGCACAATTACTGATAAATAAAACCCTTAAAAATTTGACAGATACTATTATTAATCTTGAAACAGTTAACCCTATTGAATTTTTTGGTGTAAACAATGGGAAACTTGATTTGCTGAAAAAGAAATTTCCCCTGCTGAAAATACTTAGCCGCGGCACACAGATAAAACTTAGCGGTGCACCTGAGCAAATTGAAACAGCAAAAGAAAAAATTGATCTTATTCTTCAATATCTTGAGCGAAACGGCCACCTGAGCCAAAATTATTTTGAACAGATATTAGGCGGTGATGATGCCGAAGTTATTGACAACTTTGTAGACCAAAATCCAAATGATATTCTTGTATTTGGTCCAAATGGCAAAACCGTAAGAGCAAGAACGGCTAACCAGAAAAAAATGGTACAGGCCGGAGACCGGAATGATATTATTTTTGCCATCGGCCCTGCCGGAACCGGCAAAACTTACACGGCTGTGGCAATGGCTGTGAGAGCCTTAAAAAATAAGGTTGTAAAAAAAATCATTCTTACCCGCCCTGCTGTTGAAGCCGGTGAAAATCTTGGTTTTCTTCCAGGAGATCTCAAGGAAAAAATTGATCCGTACCTGCGCCCTCTATACGATGCTTTGGATGATATGATACCTGCCGACAAGCTTGGCTATTATATGAGCACACGTACTATAGAGATAGCGCCGCTTGCATACATGCGCGGACGCACGCTGGATAATGCTTTTATCATTCTCGATGAGGCGCAAAATACAAATGACCTGCAGTTAAAAATGTTTCTTACCAGGATTGGAGCAAGTGCCAAAGCAATTATAACCGGTGATCCTACGCAGGTTGATTTACCAAAAAACCAGCGAAGCGGCTTGGAAAAAGCAAGCCGTATCTTAAAAAACATTGATGGTATAGCACACATAGAGCTCGACGAAGAAGATGTAGTACGTCACAAGCTTGTAAAAGCAATTATCCGGGCGTACGACCGTGAAAAAGAGACCGAACAGATACAGGGATTTCACGGCGTCAAGAGGTAGAATGGACATTCATTAATTTAACGAAAGAGGCTGCAAAATTGCAGTCTCTTTATATTTACATTGATATTTGTAAGAATGGCACCGATTCAACCCAAATTCTTTATTACTACCTTTATTGCAATTAAAATAATAAATGAACCACTTATTAATAATTTTTGTGTCTCTGGTATTATTTTCATGCTCTGATGAAGCTGATGAATATCACCAGCCTGAAAATGCGTTAGACGCCGGAAGGGAATTTATCGGGCAATCATTAAGGGGAAACTTCAAGACAGCAGATAAATATATGCTTCAGGATAAAGAAAACCAATACTGGCTAAGCAAATGGAGCGGGCAATTTAATAAAATAAGCGAACAGGAAAAAGCTTCTTACAGCAAGGCATCTATAAATATTGCAGAGGTTAATGATGTCGTTCCCGACAGCGTTACAATTATCAGCTTCAGCAATTCCTTCAAAAAAGCGCCGCAAAAGGTTAAAGTAATTAAATATAACGGAGACTGGAAAGTTGATTTTAAATATACTTTTTCCGGTAATTAATAGAAATAAGAAAAGCTTCGCAGTTTATTAAAATCGCCTGATTTGAAAATGCTTTTTTTATACTCAAAAATGTTTTTTATCAGCCTGGTACCAACGAAATTTTTTTGCTTTCATCCTTAAATCTTTTAAGTTGCAACCGTAAAACCTTAATATTGCAGCCTGGTATTCAGCAAGGGCTTTTATACTTTGTATTTTAGCTGCTGAGAAGGATAATTATAAGGAAATGTATTTTAAAAAGAATATTTGAAAAATATCATGGAAAAATTATTAAATGTTTTACACCCATGGCACGGGGTAGAGTCCGGAGAGCTTGCACCGAGAATAGTAAATGCGGTTATAGAGATTCCGCAGGGATCAAGGGCTAAATATGAAATTGATAAGCCCAGCGGCTTGTTAAAATTAGACCGTGTTATTTATTCTTCGTTCTACTACCCTACCAATTACGGATTCATTCCGCAAACCTACGGCGATGATAAAGATCCTTTAGATATTCTTGTTATATCCAGCTTAAGTATCGTACCGATGTGCCTGGTTACTGCCAAGGTAATAGGTGTTATGCAAATGATTGACGGGGGCGATGCAGATGATAAAATTATAGCAGTAGCGGCACATGATCCTTCTATCAATTACATTAATAATATAGAAGAGCTGCCAAAGCACTTCTTTGGTGAGTTACGACATTTCTTTGAAGAGTACAAAACACTCGAAAACAAGTCTGTGAAAGTTGAAGAATTCCAGGATAAAACAGTTGCTTTGAAAATTATCCAGGAAGCAATGGACTTATATAAGAAAAACTTCTAATAAGTAGTAAAAAATTAACAGCCTTCAAAAAAGACGTAAAATAAAAGGTGTTGTCTGGCTTATTATAATTGATTTTAAAAAATAAATACAGACAGTGTTTTAATTATACTGAGGCTATGGCTCGTCTTACAGTTTAGCTGTTTCTAATACAATTGTTTTTTATTATTTACAAAAAAAATTCCTTATGTGCCTCTCTATCTGACATTATCCTGTATCTTTTTATGTTCATTGCCAATATTTTAGTTAATTTCTCTTTATACTAATATTCGAAATAAAATTTCATCATTGGTTAAGGTTGAACTAAAAAAAAAGAAAAAGCAGAAATGACAATTAAACAATTGCCATTAAAACCTAACTTGTAACAATATTTATTTGAATTACCTCTATCCTATGTGGAAAAAGGTTGATGATGATACTGGTTTTTGTTATATCATTACTTATGATTTTATACTTCTTTCAAAAAAATTCCTGTAGTTAATTCAATAATAAAACTTTCACATTTATAAATTTTAAAACATTGCACTTTTAACTATTGTTGTTTTAAATGAAGCTTAGCTGGTTTGATTACACGTAATTGCTTAATTTTGCGCGTGTATTGAAGAAAAACAGTACAACATTTAACATTTGCCAGATATAAAATTAAAAGAATTTACAGCATTACATGCCTACAAAAGTTAGAAAAATAGCTGTGTTAACTTCCGGCGGCGATAGTCCGGGAATGAACGCAGCAATAAGAGCCGTAGTTCGTACCGGCATCTATCACGGTTTGGAAGTTTACGGCGTAATGAGAGGATATAACGGGATGATAGAGGACGATATTTTTAAAATGGAGAGCAGAAGCGTGGCTAACATTATACAGCGGGGAGGAACTATTTTAAAATGTGCAAGAAGCAAAGAATTCAGAGAACCGGCAGGCAGGGAAATAGCCTATAAAAACCTTACGAAAAAAGGCATAAACGGACTCGTGGTAATTGGCGGTGACGGCAGCTTTAAAGGCGCACAGATTTTCAGCAACGAATATGATATACCCTGTATCGGGTTGCCGGGAACGATAGATAAAGACATAGCAGGTACAGATTTCACCATTGGATTTGATACTGCAGTTAACACGGCTGTAGACGCTATTGATAAAATAAGAGACACCGCAGACGCACATGATCGTTTGTTTATAGTAGAAGTTATGGGTCGCGATGCAGGCTACATTGCATTGCACAGCGGCATTGCTACAGGTGCTGAAAATATTTTAATTCCGGAAACAAAGACTGATATTGATGAGCTTATCAACTCTCTTTCTGAGAAAGAAAAAAGAAGAAAGCTGGTAAATCTGGTGGTCGTAGCCGAAGGAGATGAATTTGGAGGCGGCAATGAAATAGCCAGGATTGTGAAAAGGCGATTGCCTAATATTGATACAAAGATTTGTATATTAGGACATATTCAGCGGGGAGGGTCGCCTACCTGTCTTGACCGGCTGATTGCAAGCCGCATGGGTTATCACGCAGTTGAAAGTTTAATGCAGGGCAGGTACAATGTAATGGTAGGAATAGTAAACAACAAACTTCATTATACCCCTCTTGATCACGCAGTAAAAGCCAAGCAAAAACTTAGCAGCCAATGGCTGAAAATTGTAAAGATTTTAGCAAGCTGAACAAATAATATATACACCTGAATATCAACATAAAACATTAATTACAATATAAACAATGTCAAAAGAAATTTCGCAGTACATGCCTAAACAAACGGAACAACGCAGTGGCGCTGATACTCTTACACATCGTACAAAAATTGTTGCAACTGTTGGTCCCGCATGTGATACTTATGAAAAATTAGTTGAGCTTGTACATGCAGGCGTTAATGTTTTTCGTCTTAATTTTTCTCATGGAAGCCATGAAGACAAGACACAAATCATAGAACATATCCGTAATTTAAATGAAGCAGAAAACTGTAATATTTCTATTCTCGGGGACTTGCAGGGACCTAAATTGCGTGTAGGCGAAATAGAAAATAATGCACTGAAAGTTGAAGCCGGAGACGTACTTACATTTACCAATGAAAGATGTGTGGGAACGATGGAAAGAATTTATGTCTCCTACCCTAACCTTGCCGGTGATGTGAAATTAGGAAACATTATACTGATAGATGATGGAAAGCTCGAAGTAAAAGTGGTAGACATTGTTCGAAACGGAGATGTAAAAGTAGAAGTAACCTTAGGCGGCGTTTTATCTTCTAAAAAAGGCATTAATCTTCCTGATACAAAAATCTCTTTGCCGGCATTGACTGATAAAGACCTGGAAGATCTTAATTTCATTATTGACCAAAAACTTGACTGGGTTGCATTATCATTCGTAAGAAATGTAAAAGATATTGTCATCCTGCGCAGCAAACTGGATGAGAGAAAATGTAAAGCAAAGATTATTGCAAAAATAGAAAAACCTGAAGCGGTTGCTAATATCCGCGATATTATCGTTGAGAGTGATGCGATTATGATTGCCCGCGGTGATTTAGGGGTGGAATTGCCGGTGGAAAAAGTTCCGATGATTCAAAAAAGTATTATCAGGAAGTGTCTTCACCGTGCTAAGCCGGTTATCGTAGCTACGCAAATGATGGAGAGTATGATAGACCGCGTAAAACCAAACAGAAGTGAGATAACAGACGTAGCTAACGCAGTTTTGGAAGGAACCGATGCTGTAATGCTAAGCGGAGAAACTGCAACCGGCCAGCATCCGGCCTTGGTAGTGCAGACAATGGTTAAGATAATTGCAGAAGTTGAAAAAGAGTACCGGTACAACCGGGAGGAAGATCTGAAACCGCAGCCTCATTCCCCTTCTTTTCTTAGCGATGCAGTTTGTTATAATGCATGTAAAATAGCCCGTGACGTGAGCGCCGATGCAATAATTGGTATGACAAAAAGTGGTTATACAGGTTTTGTTTTAAGCAGCTACCGCCCTAAATCACCGCTTTTCATCTTTTCAAAAGAACAATCATTAATCAACCAGCTTACGCTTAGCTGGGGCGTAAAAGCATTCTTTTATTCCGAAGAAGAAAGCCTCGACGCGATAATCACTGACCAGATAGATATCTTAAAACAAAGAGGATTTTTAAAATCCGGCGACACGGTTATAAATACCGGAAGCACACCTGTGCAATTGCACCTGCCAACAAACGTATTAAAAATTTCAAAAGTAGAATAGGGGTTCATTTAGCAAATGGACAAAATTGTAATCTAAGCCGTTGTTTTCATTGGAAAGGTCTAAGGTCAGTGACAACATGTTTGTTTACCTTAAATGAAGAAGCGATTCCTCAGCCTATACCTATATTTAAGGGTAAATTAAAAGAAAGTAGGGAAACACTACTTTCTTTTAATTTACCCCAAGGCTTCGATTTGTATTGGTTAGAACGGCTAACAGTTTAAATGTCGCTTCTTCTTATTTCTTTGATTGTGTTACAAGTTTCTTGGATTCAGTTATTTTGTTTAATTGTCATCGTCGGACATTTGCAGAAACAAAACAAAATGGCAACTCAAGTAACAAAAATAAATTCCTACCTGACGAAAATTTTGCTGATTTGTGGCATTATTTCCGGCCCTTTGTTCATTGCAGTGGTGTTAACTCAGTTTTTTACCCGCGCCGGAGCCGATATCCACCGCCTGCCTCTTAGCTTACTTAGCCTCGGAGATTTGGGTTGGATTCAGATAGCTAACTTTATAATAACGGGGCTGCTCGCACTTGCCTGCGCCATTGGCATACGAAGAGTGTTAGCTGGCGGCAAAGGCGAAACCTGGGGTCCGCTGCTAATTTCTACCTATAGACTGGGGTTGATCCTGGCTGGATCTTCCATCCTGATCCAGGATACGGGTTTCCTCTTGGCGCACCTGCAGGGGCGTCACCTACCATTAGCAGCCATGCGATGGTGCACAACTTAGGCTTTTTAATAGTTGTTCTCTCATTGATTTCTGCCAGCTTTGTATTTGCCAGGGGTTTTAAATCCAGGGGAATGAAGGAATGGGCGACCTATAGCAACTTGACGGGGATCGTCGCTCTGGTGCTATTGGTAGTTGGGTTTGCAACGTATACTATCATGGCGATAACTTTAATGGGCTTTATTGCTTTCGGTTGGGTGTCCATGATTGCAGGGAGACTCAACGCATAAAAAACTGCCCAACAAAATCATAGATTTTGTTAAGGAATATGCAGCTATATGAAGTCAAAAATTATTCGCAGAACATAAAAAGACAAAATGAAAATTATAGTAACGGGTTCGTTAGGATACATTGGTAAGCCCTTAACGGAAGACTTAATTAAAAAAGGTCATTCGCTTACCGTCATTAGCAGTCAAACCGGGAGAAAAAAAGAGATTGAAGCATTAGGGGCAAAAGCCGCTATTGGTACAGTAGAAGATATAAATTTTCTTACAGTCACTTTTACCGGTGCTGACGCCGTGTATTGCATGCTTGCCGCTCCGGGCAACTCCTTTACTGATCCCAATTTCAAGCCAATGAAGTATTCAACTAAAATTGCCAGTAACTATGTAAGAGCTATTGGGCAATCGGGTGTGAAGCATATAGTTTATTTGAGTAGCATAGGCGCCCATACAGATAAAGGCGATGGCCTTTTAGCCCTGCATTATTACGCAGAAAAGACTTTAAATCAATTGCCACCAGATGTGTCTATTACATTTATGCGGCCCGTGGGTTTCTACAAAAATTTAAATCAATTTGCGGAATTTGTTAAGGGGAAGGGCTTTCTTGGGGCCTTTTTAGCACTACGCACCTATGGCTTACTAGGAATGATAGGCGGTAAAAGAGGCGTTATCATGTCAAATTACGGCGAAAATGACATGAGCCGGTGGGCTTCTTCCTTAGATATCGCCTCTGCAATAACTGAAGAACTCGAAACACCATCTACAGGCAGAAAGGTTCGGTACGTAACAAGTGATGAGTTGACCTGTAATGAAGTTGCCCGTATTTTAGGTGAAGCTGTTGGCAAGCCGTATTTGAAATGGGGAGTCATTAGTAGCAAGCAACTATTAAGCGGAATGAAACGAAACGGAATGCCATCTCAAATTGCAGAAGGTTTGGTTGAAATGAATGAAAGTATCCGCTCTGGTAAAATATACGAAGATTATAACCGGAATAACCCAAAACTGGGAAAAGTAAAAATGACGGATTATGCGAAGGAGTTCGCCAAAATCTATAACAAAAAGTAAATTCCTCATAATAATTAAGAGCCATGCAGCCATTTAGAATAAAAACCATAAGCGAATACCATAAACTGGCAGGGCTTCCTAAGCCGAAGCATCCTTTGATAAGCGTGATTAATATGGAGGCTATTAAAAACCCCTCTATCGAAAGGCCCAAACGTGTGGTATTTGATTTTTATTCTATTGCACTTAAAAGACATTCTAATGCCAAATGTAAGTATGGTCAAGAAGCATACGATTTTGATGAAGGAATTATGTTCTTTACTTCACCAGGCCAGGTTTTGGGAATTGAAGGCAATAATAAAGAAGAATGGCAAGTATCTGGGTGGATCCTTTTCGTTCACCCTGATCTCTTATGGAATACACCTCTGGCTAAAACAATAAAGCGATACGAGTATTTTGATTATTCAGTAAATGAAGCCTTGCATCTCTCCGAAAAAGAAGAGTTGATGATGGTTGGGATCTTGAATCACCTTAAGCAGGAATATCATTCGAACATAGACAAATTCAGTCAAAATGTTATTGTTTCACAAATAGAAGTATTACTTAATTATGCAGGCAGGTACTATCACCGGCAATTTATTACCCGTAAAAAAGCAAACCACCAAATTTTATCAAAGCTGGAAGATCTGCTTTCGAATTATTTTGATGGGCAGGATTTATCGGAAAAAGGATTGCCAACCGTACAAACAATCGCCAATGAGCTCAATGTATCTCCGGATTATTTAGGTAATATGCTAAAGGTAATGTCAGGAAAAAATGCGCTCCAACATATCCAGGACAAGATCGTTGAAAAAGCGAAAGAGAAACTTTCTACTACTTAATTAAGCATCAGTGAAATTGCCTACACGCTGGGCTTTGAACATTTACAATCTTTCAGCAGATTCTTCAAGACAAAAACTAATCTTTCGCCGCTGGAGTTTAGGGCTACGTTTAATTGACACATCCCTATCCCAAATTTTTCAATCCTTAATTTATGTAACGGATAATATGGGCTACTAATAGGGCGTGTTAAATAAATTGTGCCGTGTTTGGCATCTTAGCCAAATATTTGTACTGTTATTTAAGTATTACAAAAAATATTTGTTTTTAAAGACTTTCCTCCTCTCAAAGTAAGCGTTTTTTGATATTGAGTAAGGCAGAGGTAAATGGTACGAGTCTGATAGAATCAAAAATGGTGGGGCAAATTAACCTAAGCGGCTTCGCTCACATTTCTTAGAATATAATTCTTGTTCATTTGCTAAAAGAAACCCGAATAAGACAAAGGAATTTTTGATTTTATCAGCTGTGCCACACCTCTAAGGTCTGGCACAGCTTTTTTTAATTCTATAAGTTTGAAAGCAATTTTAGATAATTTACCATAAATTCCTCGGGCACCAGTCTCCATACCTGTTTCCTAACATAAAACCAACTACAATTTCATGGGAACCATTACTTACTGTATTCAATCTTGAGGTTGTAATGTCGTACGAATAGCCAATATTTATAGTATTGCTGATATTTAAACCAACCATTGCAGAGAAGCTGTCCTGGTAGCGGTAACTACCTCCCACCCACAAAAAATCACGGTATTGAAACTTTGCATTTAAATCAAAGCTAACCGGCGTGGAAGCAATATATTTTAATAATCCGCTGGGAAGAAAAGTAATATCATCCGTAAGAAAATACTTATAGCCGGCTGTAAAAAACAGGTGTGGCACAAGCCTGCCTCCTGCAAGCTTTACGGTATCTTCGGCAAACTTTAATTTGGTAGGAATGACATTTTGAGCAGAAAGACCGGCAAAATAGTTAGCAGAATAAAGCCAGATGCCGGCATTGATATCAGGGCTTAATTTGTTTAAATAACCGCTGCCCGTAACAGCCGGGTCAACCGGAACATCAAAAGAAAGCTTATCTGCATCCAGCCTTGTATTTTTAAATCCGACAGAAATACCTGCAGAGATACTTGTTTTTGGAGCAATGCCTAAATGATAGGCATACGTACCATAAGCAGCAAAACGGTTTAAAGGACCTGTACGGTCGTTTAGTATCGTCAAACCAATTCCCGCGTGCGGCTCTGCTTTCGTATATTCCTGCCAGTAAGCTTTGCCACGCGGATTTTCGCCGGAAGCATGAAAACCGGTTGCCGTTTCACGCTCGTAGTCGCTCTTTTTTAGCGGACCATGTATAGTCAAATAAGTAGTTACGGGCGCCCCGTCTATGCCAACCCATTGATGGCGGTGACTGATTTTTACGTCAGTGTAATTTTCTATTCCGGCTACTGCCGGATTCAAAATATAGCTGTTTAAAATATACTGGGTATAGTGAGGAAGCTGCTGCGCAAAAGAAGCAATACTTATAGTACAACACAGGAGACCAACACACAGTAATTTTCTTTTCATTGTTTAAAATTAAGAAATCCCGACAAATGTATTTAAAACGAAATTTGCAGGAAGATTAGTTCAGTATTGCTGCTAAAGCATCATTAAAACATTTGGTTGTATGACGGATAAGATGGGTAATTATGATTAAGCTGCAATTGCCACGACCTTTAGGTCGTGGATAAAGAATAATAAATATCAGGCTTTAGCCAAATAAATAAAACATGACCTAACATTTCTACTAATAAAGTAGTGATACATTTCATTCGGCGACGAAAAATCGTCCTGAAGTCATTATTATTTGCAGCATAATTTTCAAATGCTCATCATTTTTATAGCTTTTTTTGCTAAAGCCAATACCTAAATTTCTTATACAATATTGCCCACGACCTTTCAAGTCGTAGGCAATATTAACCCACCCGAATCGTCATAGAACCAAACATTTTTATAATTATTTTAAAAAAGTCTATATCTGTTAAACCTTGTTTTATTTTATTTCAATATAGTTAAAGAGCCTGCATAAGGTTTTTTTCCATTTCCTGCATTTATAAGATAATAATAAACGCCGACAGGCAAAGCGCTCCCGTTATAAGTTCCGTCCCAGGGTTTATGATACCCTGTTGAATTAAATACTATTTTCCCATACCGGTTAAACACCTGCACAATACTGTTTCCAAAAGACTCAAGCGACGGAATACTCCACACATCATTTATCCCGTCGCTATTTGGTGAAAATGCGTTGGGAATTATTGGCTCTGTAAGAAAAAAAACTTTAACCTCATCATAAGCTGAACAACCTGCAGACGAGCTGACTGTAAGCCTGTAAGTAGTATCACCTGCAGGTGTGCTTCTTGGTGTTTGTATAGCTGCATTATCAAGCCAAGTAGCCGGAGACCATGTATATTTGGTAATATTTCCCGTGATTACCGGCTGCAAAATAACGGAACCACCCTGCAGCACAAATACTTTAGCAGGCAGGTCAACTGTCGGATTTGGAAAAACTGTAATTTTTTGTTCGGCTGAATCTTTACAGCCATTATCTGATGTATAAGTATACGTGATTGTTGACTCTCCTGCTCCTGCTGCTAAAGGAGAAAACACACCTGCGGCAGAAACGCCGTTGCCTGTAAAAATAAATGCGCCCGGAAGTCCTGTTGTTTCTGACGCCTGTGTAATTGTATAGTTACTGCTGTCATTGAGGCAAATACCGGGAACAGCAGTAAAAGTAACTTTTGGAGCTGGCCGTACAGTTACAGGTATTACTTTTTCGCCCACACAGCTTATACCCGAAAAAGCCCGCATTTTTACATTATATATTTGCGCTGTTTTTGAAGGAGGATATGTATTAGAATAAATCTTTCCTGGTAAAGGATTATTATCTGTAACAACTGTAGCCGGAGCATTGTCAGCATCCCAGGTTATTTCAATTTTTGTTATAGAACCAGGGCTGACAGTAGAATTATTTTGTATCTGCACCTGCGTATTACTGCAAAGAGCAGCACTGTTTAAAACTGTAAAGTCTGCCTGCGGAACTCCGTTTACCGTAAGTTGCTTTGTTATTGCAGAAGAACAGCCTGTATTTGCAGCAGTCACCAAAGACACATTATAAACACCGGGAGCAGAAAAGTGATGTTGCGGATTTTTTGCTGTTGAAGTATTTAGATTTGATGCTGAAGTATTCTGGTCACCAAAATTCCAGCTGTAGGTGAATAGTTGTGCTGAACCTGCAGTGATATAACTGCTGTCAATAAAAGCAGCAACAGGATCATTTACACAGATTTTGGGTAAAATAAAATTGGCAACAGGAGAAGAAGCTACTGTGACAGTATGCGGCACAGTATCACTTTTGCAACCTTTATCGGATTGTACAGCAAGTTTTACAATATAGCTTCCTGAATTATTATAACTTTTTGGAAAGGGATTTCCATCAGGAATATTTGCAGTTGTTTCATCGCCAAAAATCCAGCTACGGTTAATAATGCTTCCGGAGTTTGCTATTGACTGGTCAGTAAAAGTGACCGGCGTTTTTTCACAGGCAGTTGCAGAAACAGTAAAAGCAGCGGTCGGAAGTTTATTTACGATGATGGTTTTTTGCACAGTGTCTGAAACACACCCGGCAGCGGATTTAATAGAAAGGGTAACAATATAAGAACCGCTGTCTGTATACTTTTTTACGGGATTTTTAATATTAGCGGAAGTGCCATCACCAAAATTCCAAAACCATGCAGTAACCGAACTGTTAGGAGCTGTGGTGGTATCAGCAAAATGCATACTGTCTGAAACGCAAAATTGTGGAGCATTGGTAACAAATCCTGCATGCGGCTTAGCATAAATATTAGTAAGAATTTTAGCGGAGTCTTTGCTGCAACCAAAAACAGATGTTGCCTTCAGTGTTACTGTAGTAGGTCCTCCCGTTTTATAAGGATGGGCAGGATTTATTTCAGCCGAAGTTTCCCCGTCTCCAAAATTCCACAAATAGGATAATGAACCGTTTGGTGCATTGTTTATAGCAGAAAGATTGGTAAACTGAGCTATTCCGGAAGGAACACAAACGCCGGGCATATCAAAATTGACAAAAGGAACCGGATGAATGGTAATATTTTGCGGAGCTATACCACTTCTGCAACCTTCACTATTTTCTACCTGCAGACTAACAGTATAATTTCCTTCTGATTTATATATTTTAGCAACAGGTGCATTTGAAGTATTGATTAAGGAATCTCCGTCCCCAAATGTCCAATACCATTTTACTATATTTCCTCCGTTAGCTGCAGAGGAGTCAGTAAAGGTTATTGCATTATTTACACAGGTTTGCGGAGAAAAACCAAATTTTGCCACTGGCGGCGCAGCAAGCGTAACAGGCTTTATTGTATCACTAAAACAGCCAATATCATTTATTGATGTCAGCTTCACATTATACGTACTAGGGTTTTTATAAATTTTACCAGGACTCATAACTGTGTCAGTTGTAGTGTCTCCAAAGTCCCAATTCCATTTTACAACAGCACTTCCGTTACCATTTGATGCGTCAACAAATTTGGTAATATCGGTGGCACAACCTGTATGAGTATATGTAAAGTCAGCTATCGGAGAAGGCAGGACTTTAATATCATAATCAATCTCCTGCTGTCCGTTGCAACCGTCACTGCTTTGATTGTTGGCAATGATTTTAACAGGAAAAGTGCCAATTGTATTAAATGTAAAGGACGTGCTTAGTTTATATACATAAAGAGTTCGACCATCACTAATATAACTGCTCTCTGCAACCGGGTTATTTTGTGTGATATTTTGAGAAGGTGTAAGGTTTGGATTGTTTCCAAAATCCCATACGAGCGTAGTTGGCTGGTAAGGTAAGGTCACAGATAATGAAAAAGGTGTATTACTGCAGGTACTGGTAGTTATTGCAAAAGGATTTTGTACTGTAATAAATTCATCCAGGTTTTTAATATTTGTACCGCCATTGTAGCCATAAGATTCCTTTTGGCCGTAACCGTAAGCTATAGCGTTGAAACCAGAGTCAGCTTTAAGACTATGAGCGCCTTTCTTAACCGAAAAGACTGCATAAGAATAAGCAGGATCTCCCGGGTGTGTTTTAAAAGAAGCAGCAGAATCTCCTCCATCGAGGGTAAAGCTGCTAACAGCTGAAGTTTTGATGATTACATTTATATAATGTGAAGTTATTTGGTAATGACTTGTTGAGTTTAAAGTGATTTTATCAATGGTTTGTTCTAAAGGACTTAAATAAATCATCTCAGGATCACCATTAGCATTAAACGAATTACCACAGGGAGCGTTACCGGCATCATTGCCTGAAGTTACATATTGCGCAACCATAACAGGCTTATCAGAAACAATGTTTTTAGGCGTATTTGCCGTTAATTCATAATAAAATTGATTGGTAATATTAGACAGTTGTACACCGTCTGCTTTTACAACAGTTGCCGGGTCACTAACCGCAATCCTAAAATAATTATTAGGAAGATTTGAAGTAGGAACCGTAAGAAATCTTTTTCCCCATGCGCTTTGCGGAAATACCTGTTGAAATAAATTGTCAGCAGAAGTGACTGCATTTTCACAATTAATGGAAACCTTGCCGCTGCCAGAAAAAACTGCAATTCTTTTACATCCTTCCGTACCGGTGCCTACTGACCGAATTTTGGTGCCGGTCAGATCTTCTCCGTTATTACCGCTCGTCGTGCCCATGAGGTTATATATCTGACCTTTACTGAGAACTTCTGTAAATGTTTGCCCTGCCAAATGGTTTAAAGAATTAACTGACGGCGTAATTTCTACCATTGTGTTGTCTTCTGTTGCTATCACAAAAGCCCAGGAGTTGGAATTGCTGATATTTGATTTTTGTGTAAAGTTGAGTGAATAATATTCCTGCCCCAGCGTATTGACAGGAAACAATAAAGAAGCGCCGGAGTTGGTTGAACTATAAATATGCGCATAAGCAACGATGGGATTATCACTTGTTATATGAATTCCGGTATTATATAAACCTTCTGATAATAATCTTGCATCCTGGGCTCCTTGTTTAGGCATTGTATCTGATTCTGTAACCGAATTGGCATTTACCTGGTAAGTTCTTGCCCATCCTACGCCAGGTATTTCTACTTTTACAGTTGCAGACACATTTGACGTAAAATAAAGTACCATACTCTGGTTGTTATCAGACCCAACCATTGCCTGGTGATAGCCATAGCCAACCCAAAATTCTGTGCCCTTATTAGAAAAATCCTGTGCTTTACTATTTAAAGAAAAAAAAAGAAGAAAATATAAAAATATAAGGCTTCGCAGCATAAAAATAAAAAGTACGTTTTTTAAACCACTTTAGTATAAAATACAAAGATATGCTTCAAGAGAAAAGTGCTGCTTATTAATGTTATTTACCAACATCATTTAGTAAATATATTGCGTTTGGCCCCTCGCAAAATAATAAATCAAGTATACTTACATTAGGTTGAAAGCCTAAACGATCTTCAAAAACCTGGGAGTAGTGAGGAACTGCATTTTTTGGGTTTTCCTGGAAATTTTTTGGCAAAATATAATTTCTGTAATCTGCATCGTCTTTGTATTTATCAAGGTAACTCCCCGTAAATTCTATTGTTACACTTATTTTTAATGTTTTACAAAGCCATTCTATAATATTAATATTAAAAGAAAATAACCCTTCCTCTTTAAAAAATAAAAGGCTTTTTACATCCTCTGCATAAAACTCAAAAAAAGGAGCTTTATTATAAGCTGAAACCAGACTGCGCCAGTGACTACGTTGCCAGTTAGCAGAGTTATCAATTCTGATATCTTTCATTAACGCCTTTTGTTCGCGCCCTCCTGCAACAGGAACGGTAAGATTTTGAATTCCATTTGCTCCCGGAATTATATACCGGTTTCTGAAACTCATTTTTTTAAAGTTGTCATATTTTTCTATTTTTATATATTTATAATCTGTTAAACTTTTCATGTATAAAATACCTGGAAATAGTTGGCAATCAATAACTAACAACATTCTATTTGAAATTTAAAAAGAAATGACATTTTACTTATAAAAACAAGGCAACAATTTCTTATTTCACCGATATATTTGAAATTTTAAATAATAGATTATAAACATAAATGCTTGATTACTAATACCTTATTATATTATCTTTATGCTAAATTAATTAGTATATACAATAGTTAATTTTCCCTATATCATTTTCAGAATTGTCTAAATTATTTAGTAAGCAAATATAGGTACTTTTGCCTTCTTTTTTAGCTCCGTTTAAAGTCATACTTTGCGTGAAATTTTTTATGCACAGACTCCTGCCCTTTTTATTTTTTATTTTTATTTTATGTATTTGCTCCTGCAAAAAACCGATGGGCTTCCAATACCGGGATGTAAGGAATTTTCACCTGCAGAATTTGGGTCTTCAGAAATCAAGGGTTTCGATGGACTTTGTTTTTTTTAATCCTAACAGCTTCCCGGTAAATCTTAAAAAAATAGATTGTGATGTATTTGTTGACAGCAGTTATGTCGGGAAGTTTTTATTAGATACAACCATTCACATAGGCCGTACCTCAGAGTTTACATTACCGGTAAACATGAACGTGGAAATGAAAAATATCCTTAAAACTTCGTTTAATGCTTTAATAAGCAATGAAGTGCTGCTTGGCGCGAGAGGAACAACACGTGTAGGCAGATCAGGTTTGTACCTGACTATACCTTTTAAGTATGAAGGAAAGCAGAAATTGAATCTGTTTTAGCTTGTACAGCATTATCAGAGCTTTTTTAAAACAACTGCACAGTTTTTACCTTTAATATATTTGCTGATTAAAGTCATTAATATATTTCAAATTACACGCCTACATTTGCAATTAATTGATAAGTGTCTGCATCTGAAGAAGGCGTAAAATTGCCAACAGGCAAATACAATCCTTCCGATAAATCCGGAGTAAATGAAAATACTAATCTTTTTCAATTAGGAACAGCCAGCACAGACTTTACCTTTAATGCGATGTATGACATTCGTTTGCCGGATGCGGGATTAAACTTGTCTTTCAGCTATAAAATAAATACAATTAATAAATTTGATTATCAATATGGCAATAAACTGAGCGCTAATACGCAGGCTTACTGCAAGTTCAGAATTAAAGACAAGATAACTATTGCTCCTAATACCGGCGTTCAATATGCAAATGCACAAAAAGATACAGATAGAAAATTTGCAGTAGATATTTCGGGTGGTAATCTTTTATTAGGTACAATAGGCGCAGAAACAAGTTTCAGTAAAATATCAATCGGCGGAAACTGGCAAAGCCCGCTTTCGCAAAATTTAGGAAATGGTTTTGTAAAAGCCCGAAACAGAATGATGGTGCATGTTTCTTTTATGCTGTAAGACAAGTGGAGCTATAGCAGGTACATTTCGGACTGCCGCATTTTTAAACATGAATTGTGACCTTAACTTCTCCCTCATTGTGAGGCACGAAGCAATCTCCTGCACATACAAGTTCATAATTTATATGGGATTGCTTCGTGCCTCGCGATGACGAATACAAGAGACAATTTGAAACGAATTGTATCTGTCAATTTTTTTCGATTTAGGCGAAGGCTGCAATAAAACTGATGGCTTTCTTTAATCTTCCAGCAGATTGCTTAAGCTCATTAGTTCGTTGTATTTGTATTCGTATTTTAAATTTTTAAAGCATTTGGCAAGCTCTTCCAATTGAATTTGAATAATGCGTTTGTGCGAAAGAGGTTTAAAATAAAAAGGAGTGATTGGCACTGAAATACGTTTAAAATAAGCCTCCATGTCTTTGTGTGAGAATATCTGGCCGCTGATAGCATCTATATAAAAATGAATTTTTTGCTGCGGATTTGTATCCAATAACTGGTCGTAATCGTTGTGAAAATAAGCCAGTATAAACTGCCGGGGAATATTAATGGCTTTTACATTCAAATCAAGCATTTCGCAAAGCAGCAGGTACAGAACTCCATTGCTTAAGGCATTGCCTTTCTTGCTTTCAATAACTTTATGAATGAAAAAATCGTCCGGGTTTTTATAACCCATTTCAACGCCTTTCAGGTTGTAATAGTTGTACACAATGCTTGAGATGACATTTGCCTGTTCCAATGCAGTAAGAAAGCTGTTAAGCTCGAGCCATACGTTTCTGCGTATTCTTTCCAGCTCCTGCAAAACCGGGGCTGTTGCAAGCTCAGGATACTGAAACTTGGCAACGAGAAGTGAACCAAACAACAGGTCGTGGTAAGGATTGTTTTTCCAATCTGTAAAGTCTCCCGAAAGGTCATTGAAATGCAGCTTGTGTATCAATAATTCTATGCGTTCCTGCACTTCTTCGCTCAGCGTATTTTCCCAAAGATTTTCGAGGTTAGGAATAATACCACGTCCGAAGTGAACAATTCGGTTCGATACAGTTGAAAAAACCTCCTGGTCGGGATCGTCAATAAGGGAAAACAAAGCTGATATTTCACGGGTTTCCATCATAATGCACTTCTTTTAAAGCTTTTTATTATTTTTAAAACAAGAAGATTTTTAAATAATTACTCTTCAAACTAAGATAATTTTTACTGACAGATTCAACTGCAAGTTATTCTACTTATGTTAATTACTTATCAGCAGCGGAACCATTTGAATTAAAGATGCAAATTATAAGGATTTCGCTGCTAAGAAATAAATTAAAAGTAAAAAAACAATCACCTCAAGCCGGTCAAATGCTTTTAACCGGAAATATTGGAAAACCCGATTTTAGAATTATCTGAAAATAAATTTTAAGAAAAACCGTTAAATAATGTTTAAAACAAATCCTACAAAATGAAAAAATTTTTAATCTTATTGGCTTTACTCTTTAGCCTGAATGTTTCCAATGCTTCTTTTGTTTTATCAAAAGAAAAAGCTTCAACTGCGCAAAATGAAAAAGCTGCTTCCGTTTTAACTGAAAAAAATGTTGCAAACGAAGCACAAAATTCAGCAGCAAAAGCCCTGCAGGAAAGAGCTTTAATGGAAAAAGTAGTGAAAATGTCTGTAAAAGATTATGAAGCCCTAAGCGGAAAAAAAATGAATTTTACAGAACGGCTGGCATTTAAACTTACAAAAAAGCGTTTTGAAAAAAAATTGAAAATGGGTGATGGATCTTCCTCATCTGGTTTTAATATCGGCGGTTTCGCTTTAGGATTTTTCTTAGGTTTAATTGGCGTTTTAATAGCTTATGTTTTTATTAAAGATGACAATTTAAGAAAATGGGCATGGATAGGTGTTGGTACCATTGTAGCAATTGCACTGCTTGCAACAATATTATAAGCAAGTAAAAAAGTTATTATCATAAGGATAATAGAAGAGGAAAGAATACTTTCTTGTTCTTTTATCCTTTTTTGTTGTAATTATTCATTTCAGATTCAAATCTTTTATATTTTAGATTTTACAGCTGATTTCTTAGCAGAAACTTTTTTAGCAAAAGCGCCTGGCACTTGTATTTCTATCATTTTCTTCACTTCGTCCAGTGAAAGGGCCGATAGTTCTTCAGCGGTATATTTTCCTTTTTCACCTTTTCCGGTCACTTTCAGCATTTTTTTACCAAATCGTATAAAAGGGCCCCAGCGACCGTTTTCTATAGATATTTTCTCTGCGGACCATTGCTGTATATAGCGGTTTGCTTCCTTGTCTAACTTCTTCTCTATCAGTTCTTCACAATCTTTTTGGGTAAGGCTATCAAAGTTGTAACCTTTGGGAATATTGATAAATAAATCATTCCATTTGATAAAAGGGCCAAACCTTCCTTTTCCTTTGGTCACCGGTTTGTCTTCATATACAGCTATGGGCGCTTCGGCAGCGTTCTTTCCTTCAATCACTTCTATGGCACGCTCCATGTCTACTGTCAGCGGGTCTTCGCCACGCGGCAATGATATAAAATCTTCGCCCCATCGTACGTATGGGCCAAAGCGGCCAACATTTACAGCTACTTCTTTGCCTTCATGCTCACCTAATATCAGCGGCAGCTTAAACAATTCCATTGCCTCATCTATGGTAATAGTCTCGATACTTTGATCTGCCTTTAATTTGGCGAAACGCGCTTTTTCTTCTTCATTGTTTGTCTCACCAATTTGTACCATCGGGCCAAAGCGGCCCATTCTTGCAATCACTTTCTTGCCGGTTTCAGCATCAGTGCCCAATTCTCTTTCGCCTTTTGCTCTTTCGGCGGTTTCAAGCGTTACTTCAATTGTTTTGTGAAAAGGTTTATAGAAATTGTCAATCATGCTGCTCCACTTTGTCTTTCCTTCGGCTATGTCATCAAATTCTTCTTCTATTTGCGCCGTGAAATCATAGTCCATTACCTTTTTAAAATGTTGTTTTAAAAAGTCTGTCACCACCATTCCTAAATCTGTAGGAAACAACTTACCTTTTTCAGCCCCTGTATTTTCTGTAATGACTTCTTTCTTTACCTGGTCGCTTTTCAGCTTCAGTACGTTTACTTCTCTTTTTACGCCTTCCTTGTCGCGCTTTTCTACATAATTGCGCTTCATAATGGTGGTGATGGTAGGCGCATACGTGGACGGGCGGCCAATTCCTAATTCTTCCAGTTTTTTTACCAAAGAAGCTTCCGTATATCTTGGTGCCGCCCGCGTAAATTTTTGCGTTGCCCGCATTTCTCTGAAATCCAGCAGTTGCGATATTCTTAGCGGCGGCAGTATTCCTTCATCATCTTCTTCATCATCTTCTTCATCTTTTCCTTCGTTATATACTTTTAAAAAACCGTCAAATTTCATTACCTCACCTGTGGCAGTCAGGTTTTCCTTGTTAGTTGATATACTGATTTTAGCAGTCGTTTTTTCAAATTCTGCATCACTCATTTGGGATGCAATTGTTCGTTTCCATATCAGATCATACAACCTTCGGCCTTCATCATCATCTGCCGCATGGGTTTCTATATATGTGGGGCGAATTGCTTCGTGCGCTTCCTGGGCGGTCTCATTTTTATTTTTGAACTTTCTTGCCTGGTAATATTTATCTCCGTAGCTTTTTTTAACCTCTTTCTGAATCTCCTGCATCGCTGTTTCGCTCAGGTTTATGCTGTCGGTACGCATATAAGTTATCTTGCCGCTTTCGTACAGGCGTTGCGCAAGCAACATTGTTTTACTGACACTGTAGCCCAACTTACGGCTTGCTTCCTGCTGCAGCGTAGAGGTAGTAAACGGAGCGGCGGGCGTTCGTTTTGCAGGCCTGACTGTAACGTCTGTTACCGTATATTTTGCTCCTTTACAGCTATCCAGAAACTTTTCAGCAGCTTCCTCCAGCGGTATTTTGCCTGGCCCGTCGGCTTTAAAAACCACCGGTTTTCCATTAATGTCATTGGCAGCAAACAAGGCTTCAATTTTGTAGCTGCTTTCTGTTACAAAATTATTGATTTCACGTTCCCGTTCTACCACCAGTCTTACAGCCACACTTTGTACACGTCCCGCGCTGAGGCTGCGCTGCATGCCTATTTTTCTCCATAAAACGGGGCTTAGCTCAAAACCCACCAGCCGGTCTAATATACGGCGTGCCTGCTGTGCATTTACCAGGTTCATGTTTATCAGACGGGGGTTTTGCACCGCACTTCTTATAGCAGGAGCAGTTATTTCATGAAATACAATACGTTTGGTAAGCTTAGGGTCAAGGCCCAGCTCTTCTGCAAGATGCCAGCTGATACTTTCTCCTTCGCGGTCTTCGTCCGATGCAAGCCAGACTTCTTTGGCTTTTTTGGAAAGCTGCTTCAGTTCCTTCACTACTTTTTGCTTGTCTTCCGGCACTTTGTAGCGGGGCTGGTAATTATTATTCAAATCAATGCCCATATCGTCTTTTTCAAGATCGCGTATGTGCCCGTAGCAACTTTTTACCTCAAAGTCATTTCCGAGTATTTTTTCAATTGTCTTCGCTTTTGCCGGCGACTCCACTATCAATAAATTCTTGCTCATTCAGGGTTTTTTAGGTTTTTCTGGATTAAAGCAGGATACCTTTCCAACATATTGGCATCCCTTCTAAATGCTTTTAAATACATTTCTGCAACAATCTCAACTGATGCAATATTACAGTAATACTGTAAATAGTAAAATTTTTGATACGATGAAGCTTTTTTTAACGGACAAATTATATACTTCCTTTGCAGGAATTAAAAAGTTATTGCAGATAATGTATGCGAAAGTTTAGTTTTCTTTTTGATATTGAGGCTTGTAAGCTACGCTAAAAATTACAGATTTTATCTGAAATTTGTCTGAGGAAATATAAATATAAAGCTTCAACTGATTCAGTGTATATTTTAAACACATCTGAAGAAAATTTAAAACAATATTTAAATGTCTAAATTAAGTGCCGGAATAATTGCTTATAGAAAAAACAGAGAAAACTCCCCTGAAGTATTACTTGTACATCCCGGCGGGCCTCTCTTTAAAAATAAGGACAACGGCGTATGGAGCGTTCCTAAAGGAGAATATACCGAAGGTGAAGATGCTTTACTGGCTGCTAAACGCGAGTTTACAGAAGAGACAGGCAATGTGCTGCCGGAAGGAGAATTCAAACTATTACAACCGGTAAAAATAAAATCAGGGAAAATTATAACGGCATGGGCTACCAATGCAGATTTTATTAAACCTTTTATAAGCAGTAATTTTTTTGAGATGGAATGGCCGCCAAAATCAGGTAAAAAACAATCTTATCCTGAAACCGATAAAGCTGAATGGTTTACATTGAAAGAGGCAAAGCTTAAAATTAATCCGGGGCAAGTGAACCTGTTAGAACAACTGGAACTGATTATTAAATAAAAGAAATAACGAATAAAATTACTTATATTGGTTTTACTTCTTTTTTATTATTTCATATCTTTAAATTATGACAACTACGTATCGTTTAAATGTTGATGAACTTTCTTTCGACTTACTTAATTCAATTAAAGCCACTTTTAAGAATAAAGAAATTGAAATTACTGTAACCGAAGCCGTTGATGAAACATCCTATTTGCTTTCTTCAGAAGCTAATAATAAGCATCTTCAACAATCAGAACATTTGCTTCAGCAAGGAAAAGGTGTGACGTTTTCTGTACAGGAACTTGAAGAAAAGTTTGGTAATAAATGAAAACAATTACTTTAAGCCCCATTGCGTTGCAACAGTTAGAAGATTGGAAAAAACCTGACCCTAAATTCCTTTCAAAAATAATATCCCTCCTGGTTGAAATAGCATCTGCACCTTTTACAGGAACCCGTAAACCGGAAGCTTTAAAACACTCATTAAAGGGTAAATGGTCACGAAGAATTACACAGGAACACAGATTAATATATGAAGTAAAAGATGAAACTATATGGATTATTTCCTGCAGGTTTCACTATGATTACTGATTATCCTTAGCATACTACAATGCTGACAAAGTTTAAATACTCGCTTAGCACTCATTTAAAAATCAGCCGGAAAAAACAAACCAATAGCAGAAATTTTTTCACAAAAAGTAAAGGATGGATTTTTGCAGATAAACAGGCAGTAAATATTGCTGCCAATTTTATTTTAAATATTAAAAAAAGAATGTTATGGGAAAACAAACTATGGGAAAAGATGAGCATGGAGAATTTCATCCCGGCAAAGGGAGGCCATCAGGAATAAACAAGGAAGAGGGTTTAGGTATACAAGATACGCCGCGTGAAAAAATGAATGAGTATATTGAAATCTCTGAAAAATATACGATCGGAGAAGATACACTTGACCCTTCCGTGCCTGTAAGGCATCCCAACCGCAATACCTCAAAAGGGGAAGATACCTATAAAGCTAAAGAAAATAAACCGCAGAGTGACAAAAGCAACACTGAAACATCTGATGAAGAGCAGTTTGCCGTCGTTGCAGAGCAACTGCCGGGGGTACTTACAAAAGAACTGTTTACAGAGTTGGCTAATTACAAAAGCGAGTGTTGCATATCACTTTTTTTAGGCACACATTCATCAGGTACAGAAGTTAATGAGCATTATGATCCTATTAATTTCAAAAACCAGCTGCAGGAAATAACAAGAAGATTGAAAGATAAGGGTTACGATCAGCCCTATGCAGATAAATTATTGCAACCGGGATATGAGCTGATAAAAGATGATAATTTCCGGACGGAACAATCCCCGGGCATTGCAGTATTTATTGCAGACGGTTTTTTTAAATATATTAAAATGCCGGTTGTGCCTGTTGAAGAGATTACGGTGATTGAGCCAACTTTTTATGTCACCCCGCTTATTCCTTTAATGACAAACAAGGAATATTTCTATTTGCTTGTTATCAGTAAGCACTGTGCAAAACTGTTTCGCGCAGACTCTTATGGAATGCAAATAGTACCCCTGGAGCTTCCGCAAAGCATTGAAGAGGTGAAAAGATTATCAGAACCCGATGCCAGAACATTCCGCTCAGGAGAGTCAGGCAGAAGAGCTTCTTCAGCTTCACAACCAGGTTCAGTGCATGGAGCTGGCGGCGGAAACCCGGGTAATAAAGACAATATGCTCACCTATTTTGAAGCAGTTGATGATATCTTGTGGGAAAAGGTTTTTAATAAAGAAAATGCACCTCTTTTACTGGCAGGTGTAGAATATGAAATACCTATTTACCGCCACGCCGCAGATTATCATAATGTCTGGCCCCAGGCCCTTACCGGCAACCGGGAGCGCCAGGAAACAACCACCCTGTACAATGAAGCGATGGAACTGATGAAACCTTATTTTGAACAAAGGATAAATAAGGCTCTGGAAACGTATATGAATAACTCTGCTAAAGGCATCACATCTTCTATAGCAGCAGATGTAATTCCGGCCGCTTATTATTCGCAGGTTTCACATTTGTTTGTCACCAAAGGCGAACATATCTGGGGCACTTTTGATGAAATGGCAAATGAAATTGCATTTCATGATACGCCTGATGAAGACGGCGAAGACCTGATTGATAATGCCGTGGTAAAAACACTGGCAAACGGCGGAGAAGTATTTCTGCTGGAGAAAGAAAAAATGCCTGCAGACTGCCAGGTAGCAGCAATAATGCGGTTTTAAATATTTTGACAATAAATTTTAAAAATGAAAAATGCAACAATTGATAAAAGCAATTTAATTATGAATAGTTACAGTGAAAAAGAATCAGGAAAAAGCGGAAAAAAATGGTTAATAGCTTTATCAATTGTGGCATTCATTGTTGCCGCCTTTTGGTTGTGGTGGCGTGCGCCGCATTCAGCTATAAAAAAAGAGGCGCAACATTTAAAGCCCGGGTTGAGTGTAGCTTCTTTTGATATTACAGATATTGATGAGAATAAGATAAGCGCAACTTCAAAAGTAACACTCACCAACAACCTTCCGATAGAAGTTAAAACCAAGCGTCTTGACTATGTTATTTATATAGACTCAGCGAAAGTTATTGAAGATTCATACAGTAAACCAATTACCATCCGCTCTTCAGACACTACCGTTATACGCCTTCCTATGGAGATTTTTTTTAGAAAAATGGGAGCTGTATTGAAAAGGTTTGATGATAAAAAAATAGACAGTGCTGATTATACTGTCAAAGCTACTTTTCAGGCCGATGTGCCGATAGCGGGCGAACGAAATTTTACCATGAGTTTCTCTAAAAGATTACCGGCGCTCAGATTACTAAAACCCAGCCTGGGAAATATAGACATCGGCAAGCTTGGTTTAAAAGAATCAAGCCTTAATATGACAGTTAATGTGCAAAATCCAAATGCTTTTCCTGTAAAAATGAAAGATGGAAAGTATAAGGTTTCTATTGATAACGATAAAAATGTGATGGAAGGAGCAATGACAACCGTAAATATTCCCGCGCGTGGCGCTGCACCGGTAATAATGCACGTAGACATGAAAACAATGAAAATGCCAAAGCTTGGATGGAAAATGTTATTTGATGAAAAAGATACAAAATTCAAGCTTACCTTCAGTGGCAGGCTTCTGTCGGATAACGGTATGCTCAACAACAGCAAAATGGCTTTTAACATGAGCGGCACTCTGGATGAATTGAAGGATGCGGTGAAGAAAAAGTGATAGCGCTCTAAAGCAAACAAAAATCCTGTTTTTGTTCCACCTTTAATACTCTTTTATTCATCTGGTAATCTAAACAATAATAGCCGTATAAATAAAAAACCGCCGCGGACTGTTCCGGGGCGGTTTGCATATCATAACAATTGTTTTAATCCACTTTCACCTGTTGTGCCGGTTTGTTGGTCTCAGGGTTTTTAGGCAGTGTCACCTTCAGCACTCCATCAGTATACGCGGCGCTGATGTTGTCTGTAATCACCTTGCCATTTAGTTGAAACGAACGTTCAAAAGAGCCGGGTTGGTATTCCAGATGCGCGTATTGGTTTGGGTTGTTTTCGTCGGTTGCAGGGGCCGTATATTTAATTGTCAGCACATCCTCTGTTACTGATATTGTAAAATCATTTTTGCGAAGTCCTGCTGCATACAGCGAGATAATGAATGCACTGTCAGTCTCTTCTATATTAGCTGCTTTCCGGTTGCCAAAACCTGCGTTGAAAGCATTTCTCCATTGGCTTTTACCTTCAAAGGCATCGCCAAACATGCTACCCGATTTTTTTCCGAAATGTCCGCAGCCACGATGGCGGCCATCAAATTGCGAATGTTGTCTGTCTGCTGTTTGTTGTTTATTAAACATAATTGTATTTTTTGTTTGTTTTTAAAATGTAATTTTTTACTTTAGATTATCATTCCTTTTATTAATTGATTGGTACAATGGATGTTCCTTTCCGGGTTGCATAACCGGAAACAAGTTGAATAGGATTGATACCTGCATTGCTGTTGCCCACGGCATTCCATCTGCCAAAATCAGGCATCGCATCCTGTCCGTAGTGACCTGATAGTTTTCTCCTTCCGGCTATTGAACGTGCTATCAGGGTCATTGCCCCCGCCAATAATGTAAGGCCAAGTAATAATTTAAACACGGCAGTAATAACCAAAGCGGCTAAGCCTGCTGCAGCTGTTGCGCCAGCGAGACGAGGCATAATGAAGCGAAGTTTGTTGTTCATGTTGTTTTTTTTATTTGTTTTTTTATTTGTTTTTGTAAATCCTTTTTTAAGAAAGACGTTTGAGGTTTGTTTTTATTTTAAAAGTTTTTTGTTGGGTTTCTTTATGGTTCTATGACGATTCGAGTGGGTTAAAATTGCCACTTTCAGGTCGTGGGCAGGTTGTATAAGAAATTTAGGTATTGGCTTTAGCAAAAACGCTATAAAAATGATGAGCATTTGTAAATTGTGCAGTAAATTATAATGACTTCAGGACGATTTTTCGTCGTCGAATGAAATATATCACTACTTTATTAGTAGAAATGTCATGTTTTATTTCTTTGGCTAAAGCCTGATATTTATTATTCTTTATCCACGACCTAAAGGTCGTGGCAATTGCAGATCAATCATAATTACCCATACTATCCGTCATAGAACCTTCTTTATTTATTAAGAAGGCGTTTATTTTTTAAAATTTCATAGTGCTTATTAAGGTAGACGAGTAGCAGTGACTTATATTTTATTTTAAAAAAATTTCTTTAAAATAACAGATGTGATGCTTACTATTTACTAAATTTCTTCAGAAATAAGAAAAGGTTTTTGGGAAGAAACATTTCATCCTGCATTGTATAATATTCCTGCTAAAACTTTTCCGGCTCAACATATTATTTATATTCGCTGCAAAGGAGGTGAATGAATACTTTACAGGTACTAAAATATGGAGCAGGACTAACCTTTGACGGTTACCGGCAACTTGCTTTCATCAATCGTTTTTTAAAACCGCTTGTTCAGTACCATTGCCAAAGAATTGGTTATGAATTAACTTCTTCAGAAAAAAAGAAAGTTCTTTTTTATTACCCGATGTACACCATTTTAGGATGTGCCGAAATGTATACGGCACTAAAGGGAAGAGGCCTGACGTCAGACGAACGAAAAAGATTGACCTTAGTGGCCGCGTGGGCTACGCTTTGTGATGACCTGGTAGATGATCACAACTGGACGCGGGATAAAGTATTTGACATTATTTTTAATAATCCGGAAGAAGATGACCTGCCGGGAAATGTGAAATTGCTGATAGCGCTAAACAATGAATTACATAAAACATGCAAGGTTTCGGATAAATATCCCGACCAGTTGAAGACAGCATTAGAGTGGCAATCAGTATCAGCAAGACAGCTTGATCCCAATATTACGCTTGATGAAATTGTAACTATTTGCCGTGAAAAAAATGGAAATACATCTCTGATGTTTGCAACACTAATTGATGAAGAATGGACAGAAAAAGAGCTTGCATTTATTTACCAGTCTGCAATAGTGGGACAATTAACGAATGACTCTTTTGATATGTATAAAGATGCACAATCGGGCATTTATACTTATTTTAATAAAGCTTCTTCAGTGAGGCAGGTAAGAGAATTTTTTTTGGATGAATGCAGAAAACTTCATTCTTTGGTAAGGCAATGCAACGTACCTGAAAAAAACAAAGAAAATACCATCAGAAGAATGTGCATTCTGCATGCATTCACCCTGACTGCCCTTGACCATTTACAAAAAACAGAAGATAAAACCGGAGCTCCCGCAGACTGGAGAAAAGTGGCACGAAAAGATATGGTAACCGACATGGCGCTTAACAGCAACAGGTTTAAGACGATTAAATATATGAAATGGCTGTCAGAGCAGTGAATGGTCTGAACCTGGATTTAGCAGGATTTACTGGATTGAAGGATTAAGCAGTAAAATTTTTTTTTAATTTGCATTTCGCTTTGAGGTCTAATCTGATATTCTAAGCTCCATTTTTATTGTTGCCCGTTTATATGGAACATAATCAAGTGTTACTACTTTAAACCCGTTTTTAAAATATAAATTAAGTGCGCTGATTAAGTTTTGATTTGTGTATAAAACTATGCTATTTACCTTGAGTTCTTTAGCTTTTTCAATAGCCGTTTCTATTAAAAATTTCCCGATTTTTTTTCCCTGATAACCAGCATTAACTCCCATCCGGGTTAGTGCGTATTGCTGATTCGTTATTTTCTCTAAAGCTGCTGATCCAACTATTTGATCTTCATATTGAGCTAAAAAAATAAATCCTTCTTTATCAATAATTTCTATTTGAGGATTACCGAAAGCTTTTCGGTCTAAGTCAGTAATCTCAAAGTATTTTTCAATCCATTCGTAGTTTATATCTCTGAATATATCTTTAAACTCTTCCCTGTATGGAATAATCCTCACTTTATTTTCTATAAATGAATTCATCGTTTTCATTTTTAAAAAGCAGCATAACTGTTATTTAATTCCTATACTTAGCTAAAAGGACCATTAACATAGATTATTACGAAGCTGCTTCTTCTTCCTTTTGCAGCATCAGGTAAGCTTTAATAAATCCATCTAAATCTCCGTCCATTACGGGTCCTACGTTTCCGACTTCGTAATCTGTTCTGTGGTCTTTAATCATTTTATAGGGATGGAATACGTAAGAGCGGATTTGGCTCCCCCACTCTATTTTCTTCTTGCTGGCGTTGCTGGCGTTTTTAATTTCTTCGCGTTTGCGCATTTCTTCTTCGTACAAACGGCTTTTAAGCATTTTCATAGCTTTCTCACGGTTTTCACCTTGTGTACGCGCCTGCTGGCATTCTACAATAATACCTGAAGGTTTGTGTGTCAGGCGTACCGCCGTTTCTACTTTGTTCACATTTTGTCCGCCTGCCCCGCCGCTTCTGAAAAACGCCCATTCTATATCAGCGGGATTTACTTCAATTTCGATGGTATCATCAATTAAAGGATAAACGTAAACGCTTGCAAAGGAAGTATGCCTGCGTGCATTGCTGTCAAAAGGAGAAATACGCACAAGACGATGCACACCGCTTTCCGCTTTTAGAAATCCGTAAGCAAACGCACCTTCAAACTGAAGCGTAGCGCTTTTAATACCAGCACCGTCACCTTCCTGCAGGTCAAGCTCTGTTACGTTCCAGCCTTGCTTTTGGCCATACATGCGATACATGCGCAAAAGCATTTCGGCCCAGTCCTGGCTTTCTGTTCCTCCTGCGCCGGGGTTGATTTGCATAACTGCGGTAAGCTCATCTTCAGGCTGGTTGAGCGTACTTTTAAATTCTGCTTCTTCTATGGCTGCTATAGCAATTGTGTGAGCTTCTTTGACCTCTTCTTCACTTGACTCACCGGCTTTCCAGAAATCAAAGAACACAGCAAAGTCATCCACTGCTGTTTCCACGGAGTGGTAAAGTTTTGTCCAGAATTCGTTTAATTTAATTTCTTTAAGAATGCCGGTAGCTCTTTCATTATCATCCCAAAAGCCCGGCGAAAGCGAAAGCTGCTTATCATTGTCTATTTTAGCCTGACGATTATCAACGTCAAAGAAACCTCCTTAAGACGACTACGCGGTCTCTCATTTCCTTAATTTGTTCTTGTGTCATAACTGCAAAAGTAAGGGAAATTGTCTGACAGGGATTTATACGATTTCAGGGATTGGAAGGATAAGTGATTAGCCGTTGCAGACATTCTCATTTTCCGCGCGGCTCGTTACAACCAATTCTTCATCCGGATTATAAAAAGCTTCTGTTCTGATGCTGTTTAATACAAATGTTTGCCTTTGCATAATTTTCGCCTGAAGTCTGTTTGACATCACAAACATTTTTGAATTGACTTTTAAAGTTTTTGGCAATTCTCTCAAAAGTATTACCGGCAAAAGTTTTAAAGCTTTTTTGCAGAAAAAGTGAAAAAACGGTAATCATCTGATAAACTGTCAGGATTAGCCCGTCGAGTTTGATAAACGACAAATGGCAGAAGAATATTTTGCCAAAAAAAGAGTGCAGAAAGTAGTTTCGGGTGTACGAGGCTAATGAACTCACTATCTATACAATAAAGAATGTCTCTATTTATGCTTCAGAGTATCGGCATGATTTGCAGAGTCGCCGGCTGCATTTGGTAATTGATTTTCTGCTTTGGCAGAACCAAGTGTACCACTGGTGGCGGCACGGTCATCAGGATGCCCGGTTACCTGCATTGGCTCATTGCATGAAAATGCAAATATTAATATCAAAAGTGTAAATAGTTTTTTCATATTTATTCTTATAAAGCTAAGTTACATATTAATACTGATCCTATGATTATTTATAAAAAACCTAATGAGGTTTACTTTTTACTGCATTCACTCTTATAATATGGCTCTCAAAGACGCACGTCCTGTATGTATTGTTCTTGTTTCTGCGGGCTTTCTTCCTTCGTACTGAAAAGTGAGCTCAAGATTATTGCCAAGCCTTTTTGTAAGATCAAAATTCCACAAAATATTTTTACCAGGCAGCAAGGCATCAAGCATTATATAGCTGACTGTAGTGTTTGGCGCGCCTGTGTAATTAATGTTTGTATAAGTCAGTTTTCCATTGAAGCTTGTATTGTTGACAGCATTGTATTTTCCTTCTATATTCAATGAATTGCTTATAGACTTTTCCCCGCCGTAAATGATCTTATTCTTCTTTTGGCTAAACTCGTAGCTGGCAGCTAACCGGTAGTTTGTTCCGCTTGTAAAGGTTAGCCGCGGCTCACCGTTTATGGTTTTTATCTCATAATTACGATTATCAAATTGTGGCGTAAACAATGAGTTATTTCTTATTCTATGAATCATTTCAAATGTAAATTGCCGGGCGGGATTCCACCTTTCTTTTAACGTCCAGTCATTTAATTTCCTGCTTTCAAAACCATACGTAAAAAGAGCTTTATTATAATTAATCCCGTTACTGGCATCAAATCCCCACTTTGTGCTAAACCTGTTAAAAGAAAACGTGTTGGTAAATACATTTGTAAGTGTAAGCAACGACGTATCGTTTAACGAAGTTTTTTTAAACGGATTAAAAACAATATCGCCTTTTGCCAGCTCCTTTTTAGCAATCTGTAAAGACGATTGAAAATTTATTCTTCCGAGAAAATTTCCTATTTTTTTATTTGTAAACCTGCCGGTTAATGTTTTTGGGTTTAATGATATGCTGTAATTAAATTGTGTATAATTTGCTTTTACAAATTGGTTGGTCGGGGTAAAAATGCGAATAAATTTTGCCTGGTCAGGAAACAAAGCTATCTCAAATTCATTCAACTGGGGGATGCCGTCTTTGTTATAATCATTCCATGCGTATTCACCGCGGCCTGCAGGTACTTCTATATAACTGAAATCTCTGCGCTGCTCCTGCCCTGCCCCGACTTCGTATAAAACATTTCCGGCAATAAATCCTTTAAATTCATTAATGGCATATTCTGCCCGACTTAAAATTGTATTTTCAGGTTTCAGATTCGACAGCGTTTTATTTGTTACCTGCAGTTGCCGGTACGTAACATTCAGCCTGATCTGGTGATGTGCGTTTGACAACAATTCGGTGGTAAGATTTATATTATGACTACGGTCAATTTGCTCAAGTTTTTTAAGATAAGGAAGTTGGTCGCTGCGGGTAAAGTATGTTAAAGCCCAGCGATTATTTTTTGCCTGATTAGATTTTATAAACGCTGAAACCGTAGTAAAAGCAAAGCTTGCAGATGAAACTGAGTCTGACAAGCGGTCATGAATTTCGTTGTGCTCTACCGCATAAGAAGCGCCAAACGTATAATTATTAAATTTCGGAAAAACCTTGCTGATATCAACAGAAGGGCGAAGAAAAAAACCTTTGTTATTGAAAGAATGAAAATCAGTAAGGTTAAAAATACCTCTCATCTGCCACCCTTTTATCTTTTGGTCATTGGTCAAAAACTGTCTGAAACCTTTGTAGCCGTCGCTGCGCAAATAAGCAGAAGACTCATATTTCAAAGAATTGCCGGCAGAGTCGGATAATTCAAAGCCTGCAAAAGGCAGATGTTCCGTCGCAACTTCAGGTTGATATTCAAGTCCCCAATCGCGGTAAAACTCTACTGTTCTCAATCTTTCAACCGAGTGAAAATTTTTATCTGTCGCTTCGTATCCGCCAACTGTTTTCAATTGTAATAATTTATCCTTATCGGTACGAAAATTAATTAAATGATTTAGGTTAAATTTTCCTGCAAATCCTTTATTATCTCCTTTATCTTTTCGTGAAAAACCATTTACATCGTAATTGCTCATGGCAACTTCTGCAGACAAAGTTGTTTTTTCATTGATGTTGTATACTGCACCCATCGTAACAACCTGTTGTTTTTTTGGTGTTACCAGATATGTAGCCGGTTCAAAATTTCCCTGTGCAACTCCACTCACCGGAGCGACCCAACGATATACTTTTCCGTTTGCGCCGTTAAAATCAGGCACATAATTTCCTTTGCCCTGGCCAACTTCTATAAACCCTAAATTATATTTAGCGCTGTCTTTATTGGTCGAGTAAACATATATTTTCTGCCTGCCCCTGTCACTAAAAGTATCTATTTCAGCATATAAAATTTTTGCAGTCGAAAAAGTATCAGGCGTTGCCGTCGGATAAAAAGCATACTGAATACTGTCGCCGATGTCATTCAAAAACTGTCGTTGCTTTGTATCGAGAGTCTGGTTGACAGGAGAATTTTTTGCATCTGCATTGCTGTAAGCGGCAATGTTTATGGTAAGCTTTTTATTTACGCTTAATTCATCTGATGCGTACAACATCGAGTTTAAAAAGCTTCGCTCTGCATACTCAAACTCAACCTGTATACGGCTGTCTTTTGTAATCATGCGGCGCGGCGTAAAAGCAATTTCGGCAGTATTATAATTAATTATATAATCCTGGTCTTCGCCGCGCTGCATCAGTTGTCCGTCAATAAAAACCCTTTCCGTTCCTGCAAGAACGATAAAAAATATTTCATTATTTACTCCTTTCAACCGGTAAGGTCCCTGATTACCTTCCTCGCCCTGAAAGATATTTCTTGTAAACTTTCCTTTGGCAATTGCCCCGCTTGTAAGTATTTTGTTCGTACCAAATTTTCCTGTTTTTGTAACATTGCTGTAAGAAATTCCCTGCAGACGCTGATAAAAATTAAGAAAATAAGATTTGTTTTGCCGCAGGTCAATATCACCCAAATTAACCTCCCAGCCGTTTTTTTTAAACTGCAGCCATACACGGTCAAATTCGTTTAACTGCTGGGTTGTACCATCGGGCTGAATGGGAATGTTATTATCGGTAATGGCCGCGGCTATCTGTATGCTGTCGCCCAACAATCCATTCAACTGCAGGTTAAACTGTGAATTCACTACAACATCCTGGTTGTTTCCAAAACTTAAAGCACGGCCAAAGCTGCCGTTGTAATTCATAGTGCCAAAGTCAAACAAACTGCTTGTGCCTGCCTGCCTGTTATTAAAAATTTTGTGCTGCGCAATAAAATTATTCATCACACTGTCAAAAGTAAACCTCCTGGAAACAGCATTTAAGCGATAAGGAAAAACACGGTAAAAAACTTCAGCGCTATCTGCAGGTAAAGATTTTTTCCAGGTGAGAACGGCATTAACTTCATCAAGCTTGTAATAAGAAGTATCGTATCCCTTAATAAAAAATGTACGCGGAACGACGCTCAGGCTATCTACAGTTACCGATGAGGCAGCAGTTATTTTTTTGCTTCGCAAATTAGAATATTTATATGGCTGCGAACTGACAGTTGCAACTGCAAACATGGTGATAATAAAACCAGCTATATATTTAAAAAAGGTCAAAGGAAAACTTAGCGTAAATGTAAACCATTATATAACCGGAGTTAAAGATTAATTCTCAGATAAAAATAGGAATAATCTGCAACAGCCTGAACCGTTAAATGAGAAAACTTTTCGGCAACCAATTATGTTTTTCGTACCAGAATTATTAACTTGAAGTAAAAACAGAGATTTTTTTTGAGGTTTTTGGCAGAAAAGGAATATCGTGTATATTTGCAGCCCCAAAAGGAATTGGCTGCGTAGCTCAACTGAATAGAGCATCTGACTACGGATCAGAAGGTTTTAGGTTTGAATCCTAACGCGGTCACTGGTAAAATAAAAAATGGTTACATAAAGTTGTAACCATTTTTTATTTTACCATTTTGCATACAAGTTGCATACAATTTGTAAATTACCATTGCTGTTTTAACTCATAGATCCGTCAGAGTTTGACTACTCTTAGTTATTTCTGAATCACACCATTGTTGATCAATATGTACTTTTCTTAGGTTGAAACTGTATAATGAAAACTTCGTTACCAGATTAAATACCGGTCTTTGCTTACTTACCAATCCATTCAAACCAAAGCAGTTGATCAATCGGAACATCATACTGCTTTATCATTGGACCATTTATTATTTTTCCATCGAAACTTTTCCATTTGCCTTTTGGAAAAGTTACTTTACGGTTTGTGTTTTTTGTAACTACAGGTGCTACCAATATTTTAGCGCCCAGCATAAACTGATCCGGGATATTCTCCAAATCCTCGTGCGGAAAAACATATTCCAGTGTTCTTGCCATTGGTTCACCGCTTACTGCACACTCATGAACAAGCTGCATTATATACTGCCCGAATTTCATCCGTAAGGCGACTGCTTTCTTTACTGCCTGCAAATGTGGCTGGTCTAAAACGCGCCAGGGCGCTGCAGAAAATTGCATCATAGGCATTAAGGCATGTATTTGTGCAGAACGAACCACAAGATCCTGGTTGAGCTTTGCATTATCTATAAAAGAAGTAAATTCTCCTCCCCCAATCATATCAGGGCAGGTAAACTGATAACCCAGCAAACCTGCAGCAGTTACATTAGGGATTAAACGTTGAAGGTCTTGCCAACTGTGTGCTTTGTCGCGTAGCCTTTCGACCAGAGGCTCTCCCGCCTTCTTCCACATAGCCCGGTATTCGTTTAAGGGATATTTTAAACCGATAGCGCCCAATGCCTCACACTGTTCATTTGGTGTTGCTTTTTTGAAAGATACTGTTGTTGCAGGATAATATTCCATATCGCCTGCATCGAGTTTAAAACCGTCTACACCGTATGTTGTTTGCATATAATGCAGTTGATCATCATACCACTGCTGGGCAGCGGGATTTGTAAAATCCATCTCGGCGCTATATCCATTCCACCAGTGAATCAAAGCAGGTTCTTTAGCATCCTTCCAACTTAACGAATCGTTACCCTTTTTGTCAAATAATAAAAGTCTTTGTTTAAGCAGCAAGCGAAACTCTTCTGAATCGGGGCGAATAAACGGGCACACCCAAATCATTACTTTGAAACCAAGACCATGCAATTCACCCATCATAGCTTTTGCATCAGGAAAACGATCTTTACGAAATTCAAACCTGCCATAATAAGGAGCCCAGTTATCATCAATCATTAATACGCCTGCCGGGAAACCATTATCTACAATAGCATGGGCATACTTCAAAATATCCTGCTGGTTCTGGTTATAAATAAGTTCTATCCACGTATTGTATTGCGGCCTGCTAAACAAAAGTGTATCTGGCATTTTACCTGAAGCGGGAAATGCCTTTTTACTTAAAGCCCGGAAGGCATCAGACAAACTGCTTCCGCCTTTTTCAACCTTAATCTCTTCCAGGCTGTTTACTATCAATTGGTTGTTGGTAATGCTGAATTGAAAAGGCTCCTTACTTTGAATGAACCGGCCGGTTGTAGATACCAGGTAAGGTCCCGCCTGGTTACCTTCGTTATTACCGTACAGATCGAGGTTGTAGCCACTGGCAAAAGGCATTTTATAGCCTTCATTCACTGCCCCCCCGAACCATTTTTCATCGCTTTCTATAACGAATGATTGTTTGAAAGGATAATGGATTTGTGCGTGTGTACTAACAAAAAACAACAGGCAAAGAAGAGGTAAGCAATATCTTATCATACTGATAGAAATATTTAAGCTGAGGTTGATATCGTGAAATTTTCAATCACCTGTAATTTCCGATTCATTAGCTTTTGTTGTAGCAGGCGCAGCTTTTTTACTGCCTGATTGAATTATTTTCAATTCTGTCAGTTAAAGTCAATTTTTCAATAAGCAGGAATGCTTACCTTAAGATCAATGAGTTTGAAATTATTCATTTATAAAACAACTCTTTTACCAGTTGCAGCTGACCTCTTGGCGGCATCCAGTATTTCCATTACAATCATATTATATTGTAATGATGACTGATCATCCTTACCGGTTAATTTATTCCTGAGTACTGCTGTTAAATAACTGCTTGAATTATTTATAGGTGCAGGTAAAGGTTCAGCTACTTTCGATCCTTTTTTATTCTCCCTCATCCTGCTGGTTATATTTTGACCGTCCAATGCATGTAAATATCCTGTTTCACCAAATACCTCTAAATCCTTTATTGAAAACGGCCAGTTCCAGGAGGCTTCTATTTGTCCGGTTGCTTGCGGATATTCTATTAGTATGGTAGCATCATCTTCCACTTTAGGGTAAACGTCAGGCTTGTAATGCCTGGTAATAGCTGTTACCGCAATCGGCTTTTTGCCTTTCATAAACCAGGTCATTAAATCCGCACCATAACAACCAAAATCATTTAATGCGCCTGCACCATTTAATACAGGGTCAGTTAGCCAGCTTAGAAATTCAGGACTGCAACCAATTTCTTTCGGGCCCTGGTGGCCATCATGTACCACCATTTTTTTTATCTGCCCGATACTGTCTTTACTTACTGTATTGTACACATCCTGGTAAGAGGGATACCAGGTGGTTTCAAAATTGGTTAATACTTTAATATGATATTTGTCAGCTAATGATTCCATTTGCTTTGCCTGTGCTAAGGTTGCAGCCAAAGGCTTCTCTACCATTACAGAAATTCCTAAAGGAGCGCATATTTCAACCACTTCCAAATGATTTGCGACAGCATTATAACCTAACACCGCATCTGGCTTTTTATCCATCACAAGCTTTTTAAGGTCGGTAAAGAACAATGAGTCCGGAATGTGGTAAAGCTTGCTGAATTTCTCATGTAACTGCTTGTTTGGTTCAGCTATGCCCACTATATCCACCTGGCCTTTATTGTACTGATTTAAAATCCCGTGTACATGGTCATGATTTAAACCTGCTACAACTACCCTGATTGGTTGCTGAGCAGTAGTGTTTTTAAAATTACAAGTCATCAACAAGATGAAAACAATTACCTTTTGAAGGCTGTTAATTGAAAATTTTATATTTCTGCTATTCATAATTCCGTAACGTTTTTTATTTGATTTAAAAATAACCTTATATCCTCACAAACCTAATTATATATTCTGACAGATTTTGTTTTATCTGCTGTTGCCATATTTATCTTTCACTATTAAGCCGCTGCCAACATTTGTAAAGCTGAGAACTACTTTGTTACCATCTGTTTTCATAGACTGATACAAAGGGCCACTATACACATTACTTTCTCCATAAACATTCTATAATGCAATAGCAGCGAGGCGTATGCCCACATCCTGTTTATCCCCGGGATGGATGTCAGCGGGATTACCAATATCAGTTGCTACAGCCATACCGGTGTTTTGTTAAAATGCAGCATATGTGGGTTGGGCATATTGCTCAAGTCAATCATAACAGCCGAGCTGTCAATCAAACTAATCATCGGGGGCAATGGTTTGGGTAATTGCAGCAACTTGCGTGCTTCTGTTGTAGAATTAATTCTGTAAGCGTTACTCATCTTTTCCATAGTTGAAATTACTGCAGTTTAAGCCGGCAACAAAAACTATTGCCGGCTATCCTGTTTTACCAGGGAATTTCACCTGTTTGCGGATTAAATTCTTCACTGATATATCTTCCTGTTGGTCCATCATTGCCAATCAATGCATACTTCGCTACACGTGCTGCAGCTTCCTCCACAGTACCTGTTCCCCGGTGATGATTGAAATCGGTTTTGGTAAAGCCCGGGTCAACCATATTTACTTTAACGGGTGTATCCCGCAATTCGTAAGCTAAAATGAGCGAGTACATATTCAGCGCCGATTTTGAAGGTTGATACACCGCTCCTTTATGATTGTAATATGGGTTTTTTGGATCGTTGGCTAATGTGAGTGAACCCTGGCTCGAGCTTACCATAACAATACGCGGCTCCGGTGATTTTTTCACCAGGTCTATAAAAGCCTGTGTTACCCTTACCACACCAATCACATTGGTATCAAACGCTGCTGTAAACTGTTCAGGCGTGGCTTCCAATGCCGCCTGCGGAAAGCCACCGGTTACGCCTGCATTATTAATGAGCACATCCAGCACATCAGTTTTATTGCCGATCGCGGTACGGGCAGCTTTTACCGATTCTGAACTGGCAACATCTATTTCTATTGCTTCTACGTTGGTTAACCCTTCCGCTTTTAATTGTTCTGCCGCCTGTACCCCATTGTTTATATCCCGGCTGCCCAGGTAAACATAAAAGCCTTTCTGCAATAGTTGACGGGCAGTTTCAAAGCCAATGCTTTTATTTGCTCCTGTAATAAGTACCTTTTTCATTTTGTTTTTATTTAGAAGACAAAGCTCGTCTGCTGCCAGTTAGTTCTTGTAAGCGAATTGAGGGCATTTGTAGCCAAAATGAGAAAGTTGAAATAATACCGGGGATTTTTAACTTGTCTGGCTTTTGAATGACTAAAGCAAATGTTGAATGAATGAAAGCTACTTCGGGAGCTTTTTGTTTTTTATGCAACCAGCAATTAAGTTTCACTTAAACATTGCTGTGTCACCCGCTTGTACTGTAGTTTGTAGCTTCAACGGAAAGGACAGTAGACTCTTCTCCTTGCTTTTATATCTTTTTATCCATTAGATATGATACTAAAACGACTATTTTTTTAAAATACTGTTACTCTGTCGCGCATTGCCTTTCAGGCCCTTAAAGCTATTGCGCTTAACACCCCGAAATACTTAAAATATTTCGTGTGCAAGTGTCAGGAAGACGCTCGGCTCTTTTTAATAAACAAAACAAAATAAGGGACTGACCTCCTGGCGGAAGGAAAACAAGAATGTATATTTTAATAATGATATTACTGCTTTTGAGCCTTGTTCTTAATAAGACTAAGACTAAAGCCAATAATTATTATAATACCGGGCAGCATAGTTAAAAAATCTTCCATGATTTAATTTTTATTGTGTTAATAAAATACTTTAAAAAATCTGCTCCCTTCTTTTAACTGATACTGTTGTAAGTTAAAAGAATAAGAGAGAAGGCTAATGTTAATCAAGGAAATTGGAGAAGTAAAACCACATCTGCGATACGTATTTACTAAATAAACCTTTTATAGAATAAAAAGTACATCAGCTGATACAAACCTTTTATGCGCTTACTATTTTTCTATCTTTAAGAATACTAAGTTACTATAAAAAATGGTAAATTCATCATAGTCAAAAAAAATTAGTTTAAAGAAAGAGGAGGCTTACTTCGCAGTGCAGCCTCCTTTGTTATTGTTGAACCTTTTCAAACATGTATTATTCAACGAAAATTTCAGAACGTCATTAAGTAGAAAAGGACAATTTGAAATATAGCTGAAGAAAGATTTCGATCCTGATTACCTGATTTGATAAAAAGAATTTTAAGTAGTTATTTTATTAAAACTTTTATTTAAAAAAATAAGACACGCTTACTTTAGCAGCGAAAGGCGTGCCTGGCGTAAAGCATATTTCATCAACAGGTGCAGCTTCATGTTTTAAACGCGTTTCTGTATCAAACTGGGTTTCTTTCCATTTTGTATTTAAAACATTGTTTATCACTAACCCGATTTCAAACTTTGGCTTTGTATAATTAATAACGGCATCTGTTATAAAATACCCGACTGCGGTAAGGCTGCGATCTTCATTACCGGGACGGTTGCTGACATAGCGATATCGCAGACTTCCGTTCAGACCGTTTTTATTGGTATAGGTAACTCCGCCTGTGCTTGTCCAAACGGGTGCAAGAGGTATATAATTCTGACCTTTTAAAGCTTCGCTTGCACGGCCGTGTGCGTAATTCAAATCTGCATCTAAGTACAACGATTTTACAGGCTGGTAACGGCCTGAAAAATCAAAACCATAGCGCCGCGTTTTACCGCTGAAATCAACAAAACCGCCATCGCCGCTGTAGACAAATTCCTGCTGCAGGTATATGTACCAGATCGCTGCATTAATGATTACTTTTTTTGCCGGTTTGAATACTGTACCTAAATCGGTACTGTAGGCTGAAGGCAATATTTCCGTCCCATTTTGTACCACAACCGCTCTTGTATCATTTGAGTGAAAGCCTCTGCCTGCTGTCAAATAAAATTGTGCCCTGTCATTTACATGATAGTAGAAACTTAATTTAGGGCTAAGCTTATTTGCATTCGCTTTATAAATACCGGTGCCTGGCAACGTGCTGTCGCTTGCCAACTTATTATTGTACTTATGATAAAACCGGTCAAACCTCAACCCCGCATTTATGCTGAAGTGTTCATCAAAGGCGAAAGTTTCACTGAGGTAAGGGGCGATGTTTAATTGAGCTATATCACCCAGTTTTATTTGTTGCAAAGTAGTAAAGCGATCTTTAGTGTGTGAAAGACCTGAGTTTTTTGTCATATCTGACCTTATGTTCAGGCCTGCTTCTGTTGTCAGCTTTGTTGCTCCTATAAAATTAGTGTGAAGATAGCTGCCGTTATAACCCATTAAGTTTCTCCCTTCTTTTTGCCTTATTTCATCACCGTTAACTGAATCTTCTAAAAAGAAGGTAAAGTTGGTGTGAAGATCAAAATGAGAGTTGGAATAATACAACTGGTTTTTAATTACATCACCATTATTCAATGAAGTTGTCAACTGAGCATTTGCATTGGTACGGTAAGTTACACCTCCTTCAAAAGGGTCAATAGCGCCATAGAAACCGATAACGCCTTTTTCTACAGCCCTGTCAGGTATCTGTCCTGATGCATCCCATTTGCTCCAAAATGTTGTTGCTGATAATGTAAGAATACTTTGGGCTGAAATCTTACCGAGGTATTTAGTAAATAAATTAAATCTTTTGAAGTGTTGGGGATTATCAAAGTAAGCATCCGAATACCTGTATTCGGATGCAATGTACCACGATTGCTGCTTTTGTTTGGCCTGTTCCTTTAACAGGTTAAACATACCTAACGCCCTGAATGTTTTAAACATGCCGCCTTCTAACTTGACAATGTTATTTGCCAGGTAGTTTTTTGTATTAAAATCAACAAAACCGGTTGTAGCAAAATCTCCTTTACCTGCCGTATAAGGGCCTTTTTTAAAATCAACGCTTTCTATCGTTTCAGGAATGATAAAATGACTGTCGGCAAAGCCCTGGCCGTGTGCGTGGCTTACCATATTTATCGGCAGTCCGTCCACGTCTTCTCTGAAGTCAGTTCCGTGGTCTGCGTCAAAACCACGCAGAAATATTTGTTCGGCTTTGCCGCCGCCCTGGTGTTGCCCGATAACTATTCCGGGTATAATGCGTAAGACCTCCTGCGAGTTATTTACTCCACGCATAGCAATGTCCGTTTTGCTTATTGGTTTATACTGGTTACCCGCATTAGCAATCACTACCACATCTTCAAGCAATATTTGCTTTTGCGTTATAAAAAGTGCATTATTTGCTTTTACATCTGATACCGTAAATATTTGCGTGGCATAACCGATCGTGTTAACCCTTATGGTTGTGCCGCTGTCATATTTGCCTTTGAAAGAAAATCTGCCGCTTTCATCGCTTACAGATGATGCTTTTGATGGTGATAAAGTAATGGTTGCACCTTCTACCGGAAGCTGTGTTTTGCCATCAATAATATATCCCCGTATCACAACTTGTGATACTGCATTTAGTGAAAGTAAAAATAGAATTATAATGAATGAAAATTTGTACATGGATTTTAATTTTCGAACTGATAAAATATAAGCATCAGACAACTTTTTATTGTCAGATACAAATGATTAGTAATAACCTTTTAATTGTGCTTTTACACATAATTACGGGCTGCATTTCAACAGGCTTCAGCCTGTCAACTTTACAATATTTTATCAGGAAAATTTAGGCGGAGGCGCCTGGTTTGAAATAAAAACAGCTGCAGGCTTACTGAGTTTAAAAGTATGGTAGCGTCTGTCACTGCTGCTTACAATAACATTATATTGATAGATTTCAGGCGAAACATGAAAGGAAAGCTGATCTTCTGATTTTGCAGCATTTTGATCTTTGTTATGGTCATTTTCAGAACTGGTATCAGCTACTTCCTTTTGAAGGTGATGGCTGCCGTAAACAGCGTGAACTTTAGATATGTGCTCTATTTCATTAAACTCGTGAGACCACCAGTCGGTTGCAATCGGCAACAGCGGTTTAAGCATTACAGTTATGTAAAGCAACATTAAATAATATGCAACGGGAGATTTCAATTAGCAGAAATAAGCTTATTAAATGTACGAACAAAACGTTAAAAAAGATCTTTTATGTATTATCAATAAAAATAAATAGGTAAATATTGCAGAAAAGGTAATGATAACTTTAGAATCTTATTGGCTGAGACCGTGAAAATTAGGGTACAACGCAAAAGCTTACGGTTTGCTTTTTCATGTTTACTCCGTTACTAAAGAAGTATGCTTTGTGTGTTTCATAGTAAAATAAATAAGTAAAGAAATGAAAATACAAACAGTTGCATACCAGCAGAACCAGGTTTCATGTCCAAGGTTTTTAAACCATAAACCAATATACTTTGCAGTGCAGCAAACATAGATGCAGTAAGTGCGTAAGGCAAGCCTGCTCTCAATTGACTGCACCTGGCACCGAAATAACTTTGCCCTTACCATTGCATTCATAGAAGTATAACCACGGGCGATAGAATAAACCGTTGAAATGGTTTTGAAATTTGTTTTCGCCAATAACCCGCGGTTTAAACCGCGGGCTATTGAAATTGAATATCTTGTTTCAATGGTTTTAACCATTTCCCTCTGCAACTGCAATTTCCTCTTCACTAAGCCCGTAGAGAACATACACCATTTTATCAATTTCTTTATCTGTGTCCGCTATAACTTCCTGTATACTGATTGCCTTTATTTTTTGATCTTTAAAATATTGCAGCCATTCCTGTTGTTGGGATAAAGAAAGTTTTATTTTTTGCTTTTCAATTTCTTTTAAAAATTCTGTTGATGTTAATTTAGCCCAGCTCTGTAATTTATTATTGATATTAATTGTCGGAAATTTTACTTGCAGTAATTGTGTGAATTGTTGAAGTGATTGGTTTAGCTCTTTATTCTTTGAAAGCATTATGTCTGCTTTGTCTATAAAAGGTTGTTGTTCATTAACAGATATTATTTTAATTGGCAGTCTCTTAAATTCAATAAGTCTTATTTTTGGAAATAAAGCATCAAATTCATTATTTATGTATCTAAAATAAAAAGCAAGCATCTTAGATGAAAGAATTGATAAGACATATTTACTATCATAATTATCATTACTATGAAGTGCTATATATAAACTTCTATCGATTTTAAAATCTTCATCTATATAAGTACAGACAAAATTTTCTCCAAGTATCTCCCGAAATAAAATTCTTTTTCCTGTAAAATATTTTTTATCTCTTGGAGCAGCAAGCCAATTGCCGTAGCTAATGTAATGTTGTTTGTCCCAGGAATAATTATATCTGCCTATATGCTTTCCTCGTAATTCAGGAACAAATGTTTCATCTTTTTTATAGATAGCATGATAAGCTTTTGATGTAATAATTTCTTTTGCCTGACCTGTGTATATGTCATAAGGATTAATACCTCTTGTTATATCGAATATATCAGCAATTGGAATTGTGTGCTCCCTAATTTTATTTATTAAATTAAATAATGAGTCATTTATTTCCACCGTGAATACGTAACCAGCATTTTCATAAAAGAAATTTTGATCTATAAAATGTTTTGTAAGTGATTCATTGTTTTTTAATTCTATGATTTCTGTTTTTACCGGTTTACTCTTGTCTACTGTTAAAATGAATATTAATGAATCAACAGAAACGTTATCAAAAACATTTGGAATGTTAGGAACAATTTTTAATATAGAAGTTCTATTGAGTAATAGCTTTCGGCACTCTGACATCATCGAATTCTTGAGCCAAGAATTCGGTGTTATAAAACTAATCAAACCAGTTTTCGAAACAATTTCTAAACTCCGTTCAACAAATAAAATATAGAGGTCAAGCTGATATTGGGCAGATGAATATGTTTTATTTAACCAATTCTTTTCACTAATTAGAAGATTACCAGTAACATACGGCGGATTCCCAATTACCACATCAAAACCTCCATTATCAAAAACACTTTTAAATTCTTCTTTCCATTTAAATGCTTTATCACCGGCTACACTTACATCATCAATCAGACTATTTCCGCATTTTATGTTGCTGGTAAGATTGCTAAGCTTTCTTCCTTTTTTTGCTGTACGCAACCAAAGGCTAAGCTTTGCAATTTCTATGGCATCTTCGTTTATATCTACGCCAAATAAATTGTTTTCTAAAATGCTGTTCTCCATTTCTGTGTACACAATGGTATCACTAAAAATTCTTGCTCTTAATTCATCTGCTGTTCTGTGCTCTGCAATCAGATACTCCAATGCTGCATTTAAAAAAGCACCGCTGCCGCATGCCGGGTCGCAGATCGTAAGCTGCAATAACCATTCACGGTACGCTTCTATTTTGTCAAGTAATGCTTTTCTGCCTGCTTTTCTTTTTTGCGGTGCAAATGTTTCTTCATTTATCTGCAGCTCTTCTTTCTTTTGCGTGCATAGTGCGCCAACAGTATTTTCAACAATATATTTGGTAATGTAGCGCGGCGTATAAAACACCCCTTCTTTTTTTCTCTTTGTCTTATTTTTTTCAATTGCTTTTCCTTCGAGCTCCGATTGCAGTTCTTCTATCTCTGTAAGGCTGTGCTCAAAAATATGCCCGAGAATATTTACGTCAACATCGGTTTCAAAATCATAACCGCTGAGTGTTTTAGCGCCTTCATACAAAATAGTATCGTCAATGATTATATTGTCCAGTATTTCATCTGGGAAAAACAATCCGCCGTTGTAAGCAAATATTTCATAGTGCTTCCCCGTGTGCCCGACATTCAGATAGCCAAAGTATTTTTTAAAGCGGCTGTACAACGGCACATAATTGTCAAGCTCTTTCAGTTGTTCCCATTGCGCTAAAATTTCTCTCACCGAGTTTGGAGGAAGCAGCAACCTGTCTTCTGCAAAAAAGATAAACAGGAAACGGTCTAATAACTTTTGTGTTTTTTTAAACAGCAACAGTTTATCATGCTGCGGATTTTGATCTTTAATGTTTTGAAACAGTTTTCTTTTAAAGAGAGAATAATGTGAATAAAGCTCTTTGGTTACATTTTGTTCCTGCACCAAAGATTGCTGCTTTATCTGCAGCGGAACATTTGATAAGAGGTTTTGCTTTTGCAGGCAGAGATAGAGAACTGCAAACTTATCCTGCGTGAGTGTGAACAGATTGAATTCTTCATAATCGGTAGAGTCATTTATATAAAAGCGAAGTTTTTCAAAATTGCTGGTAATGACATAGTTGCAGTTCTTATGTTTGTGCTTATAACCAAAAGCCTGGTTACTTACTTTATCAAGATCAGGCGTACCTGTGTCTTTTAATTCTGCTACAGCAATTACCGCATTGTTTAGTAAAATGGCTGCATCGCTTTTGGTAGCGTCGGTTACTGATTTTTTTTCTAAAACAAAATTATAATCCGGTTGCGGATTAAGTGTATAACCTAAAACGCTTACAAACAAATCACGTACAAAACCTTCCTGGTATTCTTCTTCTTTTAAATGGCGGATATTCGCTTGTTTGACAGGATTGAGAAAGTGACCGGAAAATAACTGCCAGGCACTTTGCAGTTGCGGCTTGTTGAGATCGCTGATGTATTTTTTTAAAACGGATTGCTGAAACAAAGACATTTGCTAAATTAATAATAATATTCAGCAGTTGATTAAGCTTTAGCTTTCGCATGACTTTGCTTGCGTCTCTCGGGGTTCTTCACCAATAGCCTGTTACTTATAAACGCGGCCCTTCCATAGCTGAATACTTCGTTTGCCCGGGAGGCATTTCTATAGATTTTATTCTTTATCAATGGCCAGGATCGTTTGCAACAATACATTTGATCCGTTGGCCATATCAATGGGTTTTGTAAATTCTTTGGGAGAATGGCTGATGCCATTTACACTCGGAACAAAAATCATTGCCACAGGGGCAATCAACGCGATCTCCTGTGAATCATGTCCTGCGCCACTTTGCATAAATTTCGTTTTCAGTCCCAATGCTTTTGCTGAAGCAGCAATTTTTTGTTGTAAAGTTTTTTCAGTAAGGGCCGGTTTTGATTCATTTGCCTGGTGCGTAAAAGAAATAGTTTTACCTGATGATGAAGCAATGCCTGCTGCTCTCTTTTCAATATCCCGAAACAACTTCCATATTTTTTCATAAGAGAGGTCTCTTATTTCTAATCCCAATGTAACCGTGCCCGGAATAACATGGTAAGCGCCCGGCAATGCTGCAATTTTACCAACAGTGCCTACCTGGTTTCCTTCATAACTGTTAATGACTTCATTTTACTGCAACAATTAATTTTGCTGATGCCAGCAATGCATCCTTACGCATATTCATTGGGGTAGTGCCTGCATGATTGGCAAAGCCATGTGTCCCCGCTTTCCAAAAATACAGGACTAATTTAGTCTACTTACCTGCCGTTTTATTATCAATATCTAAAGCAGGTCGCTTTGCTGTATTGGCAATGGCCCAACCTGTGGCATACATCCAGTCTGTCATACGTTTAAGTTTGGGATAGCTGATGCGGGAAGCTTCATCAGCAGGCATGTGATAATCTCCATGCAATAAAGTACTGAAAAAAATAGCCGGAATACCTGCCTGTGCATAAGGTAAATGATCGCTTCTGAAATACCAGTCTTCGGGATGGGCTGCATTGTCCCACAAAGTATCTACTTTGAAATGTGCTACCTGTTGATTGGCCTGAAACGCTGCATTTACTGCATCCATCGAATTGCGATGCGGTTTTGTAACACCTAACAAAGCAGCGGAGTCGAGGTTGTTGCGACCAATCATATCACCATTAATAACAACTGCAATAGCTTCTTTTTTAACCGTTGGGTGTTGTATATACCATTGTGAGCCGAGCAACCCTCTTTCTTCTGCACCATGCCATACAAATAAAGCAGAACGCCTTGCCGGTTGTTTTACGAAAGCTCTGCCTATTGCTAACAATGCCACGCTTACCGAGGAATTATCGTCTGCGCCGTTCCAGATGGAATCTCCGTTCAGCGGCAGTTCCACACCGTCGTGATCATGGTGCCCGCTAAATAGCACATATTCGTTTTTGAGGCCTGCATCAGTGCCTGGCACTTTGGCAACTACATTTATGGAAGGATAAATAAAACGGCCGGAGTGCAGATAGGCTTGAATGTTTGCGCCTGGTTGCTGTATGGCTAAGGCTTTATTACTCCGAACTAAAATAACCGGGAAATGTTCTTCCGTTAAAACACCGCCGTCATCAATACTGTACAATCCTTTTTGAAAAGAATTACTCAAATATTGTTTCAATGCCAATTCAGTTCTGTCATCAGTTACTAAAATAACAGCCTTTGCTCCATGTCTTTTCAAAACACTTGTTTGTTGTCTTACTGCTGTAAAAGCATAAGAAACATCGTCAAAGTTGACATTATGAGCAAGTGCAGAAGTTGGAGGAATTATTTTTATTGCCACAATGCTTCCATTGATTTGCGGTTTTATGGTATCCGCAAGCGATGGTAACCAGAGTATGTTGCCGCTAAAATTTGCTTCTCCGGGATAATTATTAAAACGTGGCGGATATGGATTATCGTAATTCACCACCCATGCATCTTTCCAGAGTTTTAATTCACTGCCATTGATCTTTATTGTACTGTTGTCGTTCACTGTGATACGGACAAGGGGAAAAAACTGGAAGTAGGTGCCATTATCACCTGCAGGTTCCAGTCCGGCTTTTTGTGCCTGCTGTGCCAGCCATGCTGCGGCTCTCAGTTCATCTGAAGTTCCTGCTCTTCTGCCCCGCATAGAGTCGCTTGCCAGCTCAAAAAGATCGCTGTGCAAATCCTGCTCACGGATGGAAGAAAGCGCAGGCGGCAGATTATTGCCTGAACTTTTGACAGAATGCTGGGCATATAGTTTCAAACAGATAAAAAGCAGCAAAAGAAGGATTACTTTTTTCATAGCAGTGTTTAAGTATAATAGTGAGTTATCCGATAAATATAAGGTTATGTTCGCTAAAAGCTAAGATAAGGCCTAAGACCCCGCAAATGGCAATTGGTTTTCGAAAGTTTTGTTGTGTTGCTTTTAGAAAAAAATGAGCTTTAGCGGTTGCATGATTCTTTAATCGGGTTTGTTCCCCCGTTGGTTTAAGCATCCCGCAGGGACGACTTAAACCAAACATAATATAAGGAATGTGTCGGGTAAAAACGAAGGTGCCCATAAATTTTATTTCACCTGAACGTTCGCTTCAAAAATTTGAAGTCCTTTACTCTCATGCCGGTTAACCAATGTCTTATGTTTATTTCGTAATTTCAATTTAAAAATTTATATGGCGCATGAGTATATAGAACAAAGACCAGGGATTTCAGGAGGTAAAGCTGTAATAAAAGGCACACGCATAGGCGTTGATCTTATATTGGAGAAAATAGGAGCCGGTGAGTCGTTTGAAGAACTCTTAAAGGCTTATCCTTTTCTCAGCAAAAAAGTGCTTTTAGCTTGTATATCATACGGAGCTGCATCGGTGAGGAATGAAACATTAGTAAATGTCGAATAACTTTCCGTTAATCATTGCAGATGAAAGCACTGATGCCAGGATAACCGTCGCTTTAAAACAGGCAGGGTATGAGACATTTTCTATACAGCAGATAATGCCAGGAACAGATGATTTGGATATTATTGCCATGGCTGCGACTAAAAATGGTTTTATTTTAACTGAAGACAAAGATTTTGGAGATGAGCTTGTTTTTAAAAAAGTTTCAAATAACGGAGCAATGCTTCTAAGATTGGCAGGAGTTGATATTGAAGAAAAGATCCGGCTTGTATTAACTGCAATAGAAAAGCATTCAGAGGAATTAAGGAGCGCTTTTTCTGTATTAAGTAAAAATAAATTACGGATTCGTAAAATGAGCTGAAATAACAGTAATTCCCCGCTGCTTTAAATCTTCTGCAGGACGACTTAAATTAAAATGAATCAGGACGGTCTGGCAAAAATTAAAGTTATATTAGCAACAAAGCTGTCAGTAAAAAACACCAATAAGGGTGAAAATTTTATTGCATTAGTTATCGGATAAATTAAAGAAAGTTAGCGAGAGCTTCCGAATAGGTTGGTTTTGAATTTAAATTAAATAAAACACCCTTTCTTTATTCTTTCTTAACCCGGTTAAAAAATTCATTCTGCAGCTCCAGTGTTTTTGTGTCGGCTTTAATATCTTTTAGAGCAGTAACCAAATTACTGATATAATGTTCTGTAATCAGTTCTCCCAATTTACGGGTTGCCTGTGCCCCTTCTCCTGCATAGTGATTTGGATAACTTGCATACCACCAAATAGCAGTATAAACGTTTGGAATAGCAAGGCGATGCTGGTTTGCCCCCGATTCATTTTTTGCGCTGTCCATTTTTACAAGGTCGGGGCGAAGATATAAAAGTGCCGAAGTTTCTCTTTCGCCCGCATGCTGGTCGGTAGCTTCAACTGATTTGTGAAGAGCTGTCAAATTTTTTCGATAAGCAGAATCTGCCGGTGGCTCAAAAAAGTAAACCGCATAGTTCCTTTGCTTTCCAAGACGTGTCTGCATAAAATACCTGATCATTTCCGGATTGCCGCCATGACCGTTGATGATTACAATCTTTTTAAAACCATTTCTGGCAATTTCATCACAGGTAGCTTCCAGCAAATCCCAGACAACTCGTGCCGGTAATGCAAAAGTTCCCGGCTGATGCCTTGCTTCATTGATCTGACCATAAAAAAAATCAGGAAAAACAACCGCATATTCTTTTTTAGTGGCTCTTGCCGACCATTCCCGCACCTGTATCAGATCGCTGCCGACAGGTACATGAGGCCCGTGTTTTTCAAGAATACCAATAGGAAGTATACAGGTTTCGTTAGATGCTTTGAGTGCCTTAGGCCATTCACCTGCTGTTATTTCATCCCACCGTGTATGCAATTCCTGCGCAAACAGGTTGTATGTACCAAACAATAGCAATACTGCAATTATTGCAATTTTCTTTTCAAATAGTTTTTCCATAAAAGAGTATTAAAGAATAAAAATAGAAACGTTTCTTTAAGAGATTAGAAAATTTTGATAAATAAAATTAATAGTGCTTTACCGTTATGTTTTGTACCTATACCTTTTTTGTAATTATGTTTGCAGGTGAAGAACACCTAAAAGGCAAAAGGCAAAATTCAAAGTGTACAGAAGTGTCTCATAATTTTGTTGTACAAATGTAAACTGCTTTTCCTTTTTAACATATAGAGGACTAAAAACGCAAAACCAACACTTAGAACTAATATCGAAATCAAATTTAGTCTGAGATTATACCCAAAATTGCGATCAAAATCAATGTCGCGATAGTCAATATTGCCACAACAAGGGCTCTACATCAATTGTTTGCTAAGAAAAACTCCGTTGCAGCTGCCGCGACCTCAAACGGTCCAGTAATGTCGGGTCCGAAATGGTCTAATTTCTGAAAGACTTTAACAACTAAAGACGGTATCACTTCTGAGAGTGCAGTTGCAGACATTACTACGTATTCAAGGCCACTTTTGCCTCCGCGCATCAATAAAACCTTAGCACTTATTTCGCCATAGTTTCTATACGTATTATTCTTTTTTGCTACCTCCAGATGTTCCTGCAGGTTTTCGTGAAGCAACCGGTACATTTTCCTCCTTCTTTTTTCCCTTATGAAAATAAGAAGTAATAAGTTCATTAACCAGAGTGGTGTTTTTTTTGCCTGCACTGGTCCAGTGGACTTTGAAAATACTGAAAGGGCCGTTAGGTATTTTTTTTCGGCCAGTAGCCTTTTATATTTTGGCACCCACTCCATGCTTATCGCACCATCAACCGAAACGCCAGGCTCATACACTACAATCTTTTTCAAAAGAGTATTTTTTCTGGCATACTCCATCGCTATAAGACCCCCGTAACTATGGCCAAGCAAAATGGTTGCCTGTGCAATCTCTTGTAAAGCTTCAATGTCTTCACACTCCTTTTCGATATTGTATTCAATGCCCTGCAAGCCACTGCATCCCCTGCCTCGTCTTTCTATAATGTATACCGTAAAATGTTTTCCCAAATGGCGGGCCACCTTCAGGTAATCCGAGGATGACGATAAAACGCCGTGTATAAGAATGAGTGCAGGGCCGCTACCTGATTTATGAAAATTTATAACAGTACCGTCTTTTGATCTTACAAAATTTACTTCCTGTACCGAGCCTATTTTTTCGCCTGTAGTCATTTATATTTTATAACTTTTTAGGTGCCAATGCGTCGAAAATTCTTTTGGTTAAATTGCAATATTCTTCCTCGTTTACCCGAGCTTCTGCCATCACCAGTTTAAAGTGCTGGTTCAAAAGTTGTGTACCCTTAATAGTAATGGTTTTACCTTTTTCAGTCAGTGCGACCAGCCTTTTACGAGCATGGCCGGGGTCGATTTTTATAGTCACATAACCTGCTTTTGATAATTCAACCAGCATATTACTTACTGCTGGATCACTAAACCCCAATGCCGTTGCCAAATTGTGTTGTGTAATAGTGCCAGCTTGTAGTAATACTGCTAAAAAACGGCCTCTTTTAAAAGGAATGCCCAATTTTTCTATTAATATTTTATCAGCAGTCTTCTCCATTTCTAAAGCTAAACGATGTATCCAATAATCTGCAGTTTTATTCAGGCTCATTCTTAACCTTTTAATATTAGTGTTGCAATATTAATGTATTAATAACAATTGGCCAAAACGTCCTTTTCCTGATTGCACTGATTCTATCCTTATTTCCTTTTAAATGAAAACACTGAGTAGGTAATGATCTGGGACATATTTATTTATAATACGGTGATTTTCTGCTATTCTTTTGCGCAAGGAGTATTTATAGGTGCTTGTCAATAAAAAGTTTTGCCTGAATAACTCTCTTGTATAAATATATTTTTTGATATTGTTTCTGCAAAATCACACACTATGGCTACCCGCGCAATTACAAACGAAAGGAGTGGGTAAGCGAGATATTGCAACAGATCGAGATGCCACAAGTATCGGGCTTTGTTTATGCGGCTTTTCGTATACTCTTCTTAATATTATGTGCATAACGTTGTTATGCTTACACTTTCACTATGGCAATCAGGCTTGCTAATACCGTCATTTCCGCCGCTGTTGGTGTTCTTCACCAACAGCTTGTTGCTCATATTATGTTTGCAGGTAAAGAATACTTTGCAAAGGAAACAAAAATATTTTAAGAGAAATTAATGAAAAGTATCCGGTTGACAAAGGACATCAAAAATTGAAAAGATGATGACTAAGAAAATAATAGCGGACAAATTACTCGGTTACCTGCAACATCGCTTGTCTTTGACAAAGCTTGTATATTAGGCTGAAGAAACTTTGATGAATAGTTCATATAACGAGGATGAAGCACATAGTATCAGAAATACACTATCGCAACTTGGCTTAGCAGATGTAAAAGCTTTCGGTCTTGAGTGGAAAGATTGTGAAGCCATCATGCAAAACTTGGGATTTAAATTGGAAGTAAAAGCTTTAGTAATTACATGATAGCGTTTTAAATATAGTCTTCGGAGTCATTATATTTTCCCATCCAGCCACTTCGCAAAATCCTGCACCGTATAAAATATTTCATCCGGTTTTTGTTCCTTTTGCTTATCAGGTTTTGCTGTCTCTGCCCACGCTGCGGCAACAGCGGCTATACCTGCTTCGTGGCTTTCTTTTGTGTCGCCCGGTGAGTCGCCCACATAAATTACCTCTTTCTTTTCCAAATGAAATCTATCTAAAATAAGATTAATAGCTTCTACTTTCCGGGAGCCTTCCGGCGAGCCGGTTTCAATTATTTCAAAAAAACCGGTGAGCTTATAATATTGTAACGTGAAATCAGTAAGTTCTTTGCCTTTTCCTGTAGCTACAGCCAGCTTTACTCCTTTACTTTTTAAAGTAGTTAATAACTCTGTTATGCCGTCAAAAGGATTAGGGCACATCTCATGCGACTCCTTATAAATACGCGTGAAGTCGGCCAATCCTTTTTTGTAATCATCAGGTGCGATTGACTTAATGGATCCCTCTTCTGTAGGTCCGAAAGTGGCTTCAATTTCATCATCAGAAAGCGGCCTGTGAACAAGCGGCTCAACAGCCTGCCTGAACGATTGAATAATAAGAGGAAGTGTATTGGCCAATGTGCCGTCAATATCAAAAATAACCGCTTTAATTTTTTGCATCTGGTGTAAATAAATAGTAAACTTTTTTTAAAAAAAAGAGCAAAGCTACATCTTCAGATGCAGTTTGCGGGGTTTGAGAAGAATTTTAATGCAAAGCTGCTCATTGTGCTATTTAGTAAGCGGCAGTTTTAGTAAAATAAAAAAGCCTTATCTCAAGAAGATAAAGCCTTGATAAATCAAGTGGAGAATAGCGGGTTCGAACCGCTGGCCTCTTGCATGCCATGCAAGCGCTCTACCAACTGAGCTAATCCCCCCTTTTACGATGCAAATGTATTAGTTGACATTGTATACAACAAATTTTTATCACTAAACTCATCCCTTCTTTTTGTAAGCGTTGTAACCTATTTGTAATGCTTCTGTTATTTGAGTTATCATAATGGAATAAATCTTTTTAATATGAAAAAATGATTTTCCTTTAAGGCATTTTAATATCTCAGGCTTCAGTTGTTCCTTTAATCCTTTAATATAATAAGCAATTATAAAATCAAAAATGGAGAAAGGCAGTTTTAAACAAACGCCTTTTCCCATCAAATCCCTCAAATTTTTAAAAGTACTTTACCCCTGATACCGCCGGCACTTACCAAATCCTGTGCCTGCGCTGCCTCTTCGAGATCAAAAATTTTAACGATATGTGCTTTGATCTTTCCTTTTTCCACCAATGCTTTACCATATTCCAGCTCTTTGGCGGATACCGCCATATTAAGGAATTTAGCAGTAATGTTATACTTTTTTGCCAAGTCTTCAGAAGGCGGCATAAACGTGCTAATTAGCAAACCGTTCTTTTTTATTACCTCAAATAAGCGGTTCTGCGCTTCGCCGCCAGCCAGGTCGGCCACCACATCAATGTCTTTGACCAGCGTGGTAAAGTCCTGACTTTTATAATCAATCACTTCATCTGCGCCTAAAGATTTTACTAATGCAACTCCATCACCGGAAGCGGTTGCAATTACGTATATCCCCATTGCTTTTGCCATTTGTACCAGTACCAAACCAACTGCACCTGCAGCACCCTGGATCAGCAGCCTTTCCCCTTGTTTGTACGATGAGTTTTCTACTAAAATTGAATAGGAAGTAGCCAGCGGAATAGCGAGGGCCGCCGCTTCTTGCTGGCTTATGCTGGAGGGAATTAAGGAGACCTTATCCTCCGGGAACGAAGCGTATTCTCCATAAGTACCGCCGCCCATTTTATTGGCAAATACCAAATCACCTGCCTTGAAACGGGAAACGCTGCTGCCTGACTCCTCTATCGTTCCTGCAACATCCATACCGGGTACGTATGGAAAAGTGACTGGCATTTGCTTTTGCAAATAGCCTTCCCTGATTTTCATATCAAGAGGGTTAACTGTTGTTGCCGTTATACGTATTAAAACTTCGTTTTCTTTCGGTATGGGTTTATCTATTTGATTTAATTGAATCACCTCTGAATTACCATAAGCGTTGTATTGGATCGCTTTCATATCTTTGATTTTTTTCAAAGTTAATGACTAAAGAATCATACATTACCTTTCCGTCAATGTAGTTAGGTATCTTTTAGGAAACCAAAATGAAAAACAAAGCTACAAGGCTACGCCATCGTGATGTGCAGGATGTGATTGAACTAATAAGCGGCAGATGGCGGGGCGAGGTGATGGCGACTTTGTGTAAAGGGCCAAAAAGGTTTTCTGAGTTAAAGACTGAACTCAGCCCGATAACATCTAAACTGCTGATTAAGGAACTGCGTTTCCTGGAATTGAACCTAATGGTTTATTCTGAAAAAAGTACTGAAGCTCAGAATTCTGTACTTTATTCCTTAAGTGAACACGGGAAAACGATCGAACCTGTAATACACGCACTTCAGACTTGGTCATTACAGCACAGGAGTTTAATATTCAAAAAATTGAGTAAGTAAGTTTGCTAACAATTTTTGAATTACTGTCAATAATACTGATCATTGGCCTATTTCATTCAATGCTGGCCTCTTGCATGCCATGCAAGCGATCTACCAACTGAGCTAATTCCCCCGGTGGTTGCAAATGTATTGTTTGACCATTTATCAAACAAAAGTTTTTAAATTATACCCAGTCTGTTTTTTTGTATATTTCGTAACCAACTTTTAAAGCATCTTTTATTTGTTCAAAGATTTTTTGATCATTCTTTTTGATATGAAAACATGCTTTACCTTTCAAATGTTTTAACAGCTCAGGAGCAAACATTTGTTCGGTCTGCTGACAACCATAGACTGGCATAAAGTAGAAACCGACATAACCCTTCTAAATAAGAATGCTGGCAAAATATACTTCATTCTTTTTATTACCCCCAGCTTCAATTTGTTTTTCGCTTACGAGGTTATATATTCCTTCCTTCTCTCCTCTTTCTTTTATGGTGCCTGTTGCAAAAGGTTTCATCAATGCTTTTATGGAAAGAAAGATAGTAATGAGTTCTGGCTGGCCTGCTGATTTATCTGCATACTTAATGAATCCATCTTTTAAAACTCTGGCTTTTTTAGAGGGAGTTTTTGTTTGTGAAGGAGTTGATTTAGAAGTTATAGTGACCATTTTATTTGCCTTTGTCATAATGGTAGTTTTCTATAAAAATAAAAAAGAAATAACAGTAAAGAAATGACAGAAATAAAAATACCTGGTATATTATGCGAGGTATTATTATTATAAACTCTCTTAACATTAATCTTCTTAAACAGACAGATAGTGTTAAGAGTGCGAGTCAAAAAAGTTTAAGAGTTGACTACTATCTGTTACCAACCTATTATTCCCAAATGTCACCTTTGCCATCAAGCCATTGCTTTACAAGCTCGGTCGTTACACTTTTTGGTCTTTCAAGCGGAAAGCCTAATGCTCTGTCCCAGCAAAGACTGGCAAGCACACCCAAGGCGCGGCTTACGCCAAATAAAACGGTGTAAAACTCGTACTCGACCAAACCATAATGCACCAACAGCGCACCGCTATGGGCATCAACATTTGGCCATGGATTTTTGATTTTTCCAAGCGATTGCAAAATGGGCGGAACAGCTTCATAAATATTCCAGACGGTGTTAACCAAAGGATCGTCGGGCATGTGTTTTTTGCCAAATTCCATTTGAGCCGTAAAGCGCGGATCGGTTTTGCGCAGCACAGCATGACCGTAGCCGGGAACAACTTTTCCGGCTTTTAATGTTTCCTGCACATACCCGGCAATTTGTTCTTTATCAGGGCTTTCACTTCCTAACTGTTCCCGCATTTCAAATATCCACTTTATCACTTCCTGGTTAGCCAGACCGTGCAGCGGACCAGCCAGGCCGTTCATACCTGCGGCAAAACTTTGATAAGCATCAGCCAGGGCAGAGCCAACGAGGTGAGTGGTATGCGCGCTTACATTTCCGCCTTCATGATCGGCGTGAATGGTCATGTATAAACGCATCAGTTCGCGGAAACTTTCATCATCATACCCCATCATGTGTGCGAGGTTGCCTGACCAGTCGAGCAGGCCGTCTGGTTCTATATGCTGGTTGTTTTTGTATTTGCGGCGATATATATATGCAGCGATGCGCGGAAGCCGGGCAATCAGGTCTATAGAGTCGTCAAAAGTGGCGCTCCAGTAGTCTTTTTTATTCATGCCTTTGGCATACTGCTTTGCAAAGCAGCTTTGCGTTTGTAAAGCCATAATACCTACGACAAACATAGTCATGGGGTGCGTGTCAAGGGGCAAAGCATCAATAGTGGAAAACACATGTGCAGGCACGTGGCTGCGGCGTTGCCAAACACCGGTCAGATGTTCTACATCACCCTCAGTTGGCAGCTCGCCGATAAGCATCAGGTAAAACAAACCTTCGGGCAGAGGTTCATCGCCGCCATTGGCTTTAGGAAGCTTCTGCTGCAGCTCCGGTATGGTATAACCGCGAAAACGTATTCCTTCCTGTGCATCTAACAGACTGGTTTCTGATACTAAACCAGTCATTCCGCGCATGCCCTGGTATATTTGCGAAAGAGTTACTTCACCTATTTTTTTGCTGCCGTGCTCTTTTAGCAGCGCCTTTATTTCTATATTAGACTCATCAGCTTTTGCTTTAAACCGGTCTTTAACTATACCCATGACAAGACAATTTTTTATTTTATTAGTAAAAAAATACAATGTATGCAGATCAAAACCTGCACCTGAAACAGCTTGCGATAAAGGTAAAGCAATTGACTGCTTTAACAAAAGTATTGTAATAATGTTGCGGAAAATATTAGCCTGAAAATAAGATGATAAATCAGGTTGAAGTAGCCACACTTTTTAGTCTCAGCAAATAGATTAAAGAACCAATGCCAATAAAAAGATGTGTAATCTCTACAGGGGCAATTTTGGCAGTAGTAAGAACTCCATCTGACAGACCCCATACGTCAGCTGATATTCCTAATAAATGAGTGATGATGTTTGCAAGCAGAAGACCCCGGAGTGCATTAATATCAGTTTGATTTCGCAGTAATAAATTTATAGCACCGCTGCCAATAATAAGTCCGCCCAAACCCCGAAGTACTGATCCTGTTTCGGCTGTTGCAGCCAAACCTATAATTTTCGCTCCTGTTGCAGGTGCCAAAAACATCATAGCTCCGAAGACAAAAGACAGAACAGCGGCAGTAAGCAGAAAATTTGACCGTTTCATAATTTTTATAAATTAATCTTTATCAATTGACGAAACAAAATCTTCTGCTGATTTTTCATACAAAAGGTACAATTGCTGATTTTTCTATCGGATTATTACAAAAGACTAAATTAAGCCGAAACTAATGTAATGCCGGCAAAATCATTTAGGCGCTCTTTTATAAAACCATACTGCAACAAAGGCAAAAATGATATTAGGCATCCAGGCTGCAAGTGCCGGTTGCAGGCTTCCTTTGGTAGAAAATATTGTAGAAAAACGGTCGGTTAAAATAAATAAAGCACCGGCGATAAAACCAATGGCAAGATGCACTCCGCTGCCACCGCGCACTTTGCGGCTCGCTACCACGGCGCCGATAAAAGTAAGCAATATAACGGATGCAGGCGTGGCATCGCGGCGGTTGCGCTCAACCTTTAAAGCATTTAATCCTTCTACGCCACGCGACTCTTCAAACTGTATAAACCTGTCTAACTCGGGCGTGGTTAGTTTATCTTTTGCATACTCATCGCGCTTCAGATCAAATGGCTTAAAAGTAAAGCTTTTGGTGATTGCCGGCGTCATGGTTACTGTTTCTTTCAGGCCATTTATCCGCCGCTCAATCACATTATCCAGTATCCATTTATTATGCGCCGTATCCCACCTGATTGTTTCGGCACGCAGGTTATAATCCACTTTATTACCCGTTACATGCTGCACAAAAAAACCGGTGCCTGATTTAGAAGCCGTATCATAGCTAAGGCCGGCATAGCTGGCCAGATCAATCTGGAGATAAATATTGCTTCTGTTGGCAACTAATGGATTGTACGAAGAATTTTTATCAATATAATTAGCCTGAAAATTTACCCTTATACCGTTTGCGCGGGGAATTACATAACGATTTCCAAGCCACAAAATAGTGCCGAGTATAATGCCGCTGAAAATAAAAGGCCGTAGAAAACGATTGAAACTGGTGCCGCTTGCCAGCACAGCCACAATCTCACTTCTGCCTGCCATTTTACTGGTAAAGAAGATAGTGGCAAGAAAAACAAACAGCGGAAAAAGCAGCGCAAGTATATGCGGAACAAAGCCAAAATAATATTGCGTAACTATTTGTGTAAAGCTCAATCCTGAACTTACAAAATCATCTGTTTTTTCACTGATATCAATAACAACACTAATAAAAGCAAATAAAAAAAGGGAATAAAAAAAAGTGATTAATAAGTTTTTGAGTATGTACCAGTCAATTTTTTTCATGCTTTTAATCGAACTGTTCAAAGATAAAAGGAAGTGATGAGAGAAGAAGACTGAAATTGTTAATTAAGTTATGGCTAATAATCAGAATAGTTTTGATACGGACGTTTGTAGTATAATGAAGCATCTTTTTTCCCATTGGGGATTTCGTTCATCAGCGGAATTCTTCGCCTTTTATTCTTTTTCCCGCAAATTCCGCAAATAAAAGGCAGATTTTATTTTTAATGAAATTGAAGTGTAATTATTTTTCTCTTTTAGCAAAAATCGGCGTTATCCCGCGGGACCTTTTCGGGTTTCTTATCCTGATAATCCTAAAAATCCTTTAAATCCAGGTTCAGACTATAACCGCTCCTGCAGTACAGGCACCATCTCATTTTTCCAGCTTACAAAAGTATTTTCTAAAATATGTTTTCTCGCCTCTTTCACCAGCCACAGATAAAAAGCAAGGTTGTGGATACTTGCCAGTTGCAGCCCAAGTATTTCATTTGCGACAAACAGGTGACGCATATATGCTTTGCTGTAATACGTGCTGATTTCATTGGTCAGCTGATCGTCTATAACAGAAAAATCTGTCGCCCATTTTTTATTTTTTATATTGATAATTCCTTTTGTTGTAAAAAGCATCCCGTTTCTTCCGTTGCGCGTTGGCATGACGCAGTCAAACATATCTATACCTAAATGGATACATTCTAAAATATTCCACGGAGTGCCGACTCCCATTAAATAACGAGGCTTTTCTTCAGGCAGTTCTTCACAACATAAGGCAGTAAATTCATACATAATTTCCATAGGCTCGCCTACGCTGAGGCCGCCGATTGCATTGCCTGCAGCATCTTTTGAAGCAATATATTGACACGATGCTTTTCGCAAATCTTTATACGTTCCGCCCTGAACGATTGGAAAAAGATTCTGTACATATCCATATTTGTCCAGCGAAGCATTCAAATGTGTAAAGCAACGGTCTAACCAACGGTGTGTCAGTTCCATACTGTCTTCAGCATACTTGTATTCGCTTGGGTAAGGCGGGCATTCGTCAAAAGCCATTATAATATCAGCGCCAATGGTTCTTTGTATATCCATCACCTTTTCAGGAGTAAACAAGTGTCTGCTTCCATCAATGTGGGATTGAAATACTACGCCTTCTTCATTAATTTTCCGGCTTGCCGCCAAAGAAAAAACCTGGTAGCCCCCGCTGTCTGCCAGGATAGGTTTGTTCCACCCCATAAATTTGTGCAAACCGCCTGCACCTTCCAATACTTCCATTCCCGGTCGCAGGTATAGATGATACGTGTTTCCCAGAATTATTTGTGCTTTTACGTCATTGTGCAGTTGTTGTTGTGTAACAGCTTTTACACTTCCTACGGTGCCAACGGGCATAAATATTGGCGTTTCAATTTCCCCATGATCTGTCGTTATCTTTCCTGCTCTTGCTTTGGATTGTTGTTGCGTATACTGAAGTTGAAATTGTAATGCGGGCATAAGCGGCAAAAATAAGAAGTTTCGAGATGATAGTTGACTGTTCACAGTTGACTGATAAAGAGATAGCTTTCGGGTTAGGATTATTAGAAAAACGGATTTGGAGATTAAAAAAGTTAATAGTGTTTATAAAGCCACTATTTTCAAAAGCAAACCTATTTTATCTGTAAAACCTGTATCTTAAAACTTTTACCTGAGAATTAGTACATTTGAAAAAAGAACTATGAAACTAAAAGTAATAATACATGAAGCTGAAGAGGGCGGGTTATGGGCAGAAATTCCTGCGCTTCCGGGCTGTGTTACACAGGCCGAAACAATAGAAGAGCTGATACCAAATATTTACGAAGCCGTAGAAGGGTGTTTATCTGTGTGATCAATAAATGAGAACTTTTATAGTAATATTATTATTAATTGCACTTTTGGCTTGTCAACAATCTAAGCAATCGGTTTCTCTAGTCATAGAAGATTTGAAATACTCTGCTTATTCGTGGTATTACTATAAGGGACAAAGGGAGTTTTATTTAGATTATTATGTGCGTATACAGAAGAATGGACAATTCAATTTAATGTTGAGGGATAGTTTCATGAGTAAACCAAGATATTTCACAGGTATTATCAATGAAACAGTTCGTAAACTTATTGACAAAACTTTTAGGGTTGACACTTTCAAGACTGATTACAAATCCAAGACCCTTCAAAATGAATTTTATGATGGATTTACATATTGCGTGGATTATAGAACAAAAAACAATAATCAAAAGAAAATAATATTTATTAAATCTGGAAATCCTAATGAAATAAGGAAGTTGAGCATATGTCTGGATACATTAATTAAGACTACGGATACTAAGCAAATTAACACAGTAAATTTAGCAACTTATATTATTGACCTGAAAAAATTTAGCTTGAGTTCACTAGGACCAGTACCTACACTTGTTATGCCTCAAACTAAATGGGAACCTGTAAAAATTACAAAATAATTTTTACGAAATATAATATGCATATTGCTGGCTTTGGCGCGAAAGAAATTCTGGTGAAGTGCTTCCTTTGTTTTTGGTTAAACCTAAGTGCAACATTTACAACGGTGTCAGCCTTTCAAACCGTATTTTTGCCGGATTATGATTTGGAAGTATTGGCGGGAGATTATTTTCGCAGCGTTTTGTGTTGTTACGCTTATTCAGATTATTTATTATGCAGGCCTTTTCAGCCGGCTCGTTTTTTACAAACCTGCATCAAAACCCCATAACGAACAACGGCCGGTTTCCGTTATTATTTGTGCCCGCGACGAAGCCGGTAATCTGGTAAAAAATCTTCCCGGTGTGCTTGTTCAGAATTATCGTACCTCGCACGAGGTTATTTTAGTTAATGATAATTCTTCAGACGACACAAAATACCTGCTCGATGAACTTCGGAAAACCTTTAAAAATCTTACACATCTTCCGCTCACTCAGGAAGTAAAACTGATGTCAGGAAAAAAGTTTCCGCTAAGCATGGGAATAAGGTCTGCTCAATATGAAACATTGCTGCTGACAGACGCAGACTGTGTGCCTGCAAGTGAAAACTGGATGCAAATGATGCAGGACGGCTACAAGCCTGACACGGAAATTGTATTAGGCTACGGAGGTTATAACAAACAAAAAAGTTTACTTAATAAAATTATCCGTTTCGAAACTTTTCATTCCGCACTTCAATATTTAAGTTATGCTCTGGCCGGCATTCCTTACATGGGCGTTGGCAGAAACCTTAGTTATAAAAAAAATGTTTTTATGCGAAACAAAGGTTTTTCCGCTATTAATCATATTCCGGGCGGCGACGATGATTTGTTCATTAATAAAGTAGCTAATAAAAAAAATACCGCTATTATTATTGATCACGGAGCGCATACTTTAAGTGATCCGAAAAAAACCTGGAAAGAATGGTTTATCCAGAAAAACCGCCACTACTCTACTTCCAAATATTATAAAGGCAAACACCGCTTTTTACTCGGATTATATGCTGCAACGCAATTCTTATTCTATACGCTTACTGTTTTAGCTGCTGTTTTTTATAACTGGTGGATAGTTCTTTTAATTTTTGCAGTCAAAATAATGATTCAGGGTTTTGTCTATTTTAATACAATGAAAAAACTGAATGAAAGCGATCTTTTTCCAATGTTTTTGTTACTCGATTTGTGGATGTGTTTGTATTACATTCTTTTTCTTCCGGCATTATTTAAAAAAGAAAAAAAGACGTGGAATTAATTTTAATTGGTTAAGGTTAAAGTGTTTTATTGTTGAATATCGTTTTATCGGGGATGACTATTTTCATTAAAAATTGAATTGAACATTGAATATTGTTTTATTGAATATTGAACATTAATTTAATGATTTATTAAAAACTCAATAATTATAAGCTAACAGAAAACCAACAGCGTAAATGGAAACTATCTTACAGTATTTTAGTGATTTTACGCAAAAGCAGCTTCAGCAGTTCGCTGATTTATTTGATTTGTACAAAGACTGGAATAGTAAGATAAATGTTATCTCAAGAAAAGATATTGACAATTTCTATTTAAAGCATGTTCTGCATTCGTTGGCTATTGCTGCAGTTATAGAGTTTGAGCCTGGCACACACATCATTGATATAGGAACGGGCGGGGGATTTCCAGGTGTGCCGTTAGCCATATTTTTTCCTGAAGTCCGGTTTCATCTTGTTGATAGTATTGCCAAAAAATTAAAGGTTGTGGATGAAGTTTCGCAAGCCATTGGGCTAACCAACGTTACCACGCAGCACATACGTGCAGAAGAAATAAAAAACCGTCAGTTCGATTTTGTGGTATCACGTGCCGTGGCGCCAATAAAAGACTTGTGGAAATGGGGCTTTCCTCTGATAAAAAAAGGTAACAAACAGGAATTGCCAAACGGATTAATTTGCCTGAAAGGCGGAGACCTTGTGCAGGAAATTTCGGAAAGCTCTGTCAGGCCCCGAATGATTCCCATAGATGAACTTTTTAAGGAAGATTTTTTTAAAGAGAAATATTTACTGCATATCGGCAGGTAAGTTTTTCACGCAAAGAAGCAAAGGTTTGCAAAGAAGACAAAGCCTAAATTAGCATTTAGCAATTAGCCTCAAGCTTTCCACCAAATGACTTACTGCCCCAACGACTTTTAGGTCTATTTCTTCAAATACATCACTTCCTTTACCAGCTTAACTGTCCTGGGAATATCGGGCAGATAAGCGGCTACGAGGTTAGGCGCATAGTGCATCGGCGCATCAGCGCTTGTAATACGGCGGATAGGCGCATCGAGATAATCAAAACCTTCTTTTTGAATGCGGTAAGTAATCTCGGAACTTACCGATGCAAATGGCCATTGCTCTTCAACAATTACCAGCCGGTTTGTTTTTTTAACGCTTTCCAGAATAGTTTGCCAGTCCATAGGACGGATCGTTCTCAAATCTATCACTTCTGCTTCTATTCCTTCTTTAGCTAACTCTTCGGCAGCTCCCAAAGCCACTTTCATCATTTTATTGAAAGAAACAATGGTAACATCTTTTCCGGGTCTTTTAATATCTGCTTTTCCAATGGGGATGTAATACGTTTCTTCGGGCACTTCTCCTTTTTCTCCATACATTACCTCGCTTTCCATAAAGATGACCGGATCGTTATCTATAATTGCGCTTTTCAACAATCCTTTTGCATCGTAGGGATTGGAAACCGAGATAACTTTTAAGCCGGGAATATTTGCATAAAGGCTTTCAAAAGCTGTAGAATGCTGAGCGCCTAACTGTCCGGCGCTGCCATTCGCTCCGCGAAAAACAATGGGGCACCCAACCTGTCCGCCGCTCATAGCAAGCATTTTACTGGCAGTATTTAAAATCTGGTCGAGAGCCAATACTGCAAAATTAAAGGTCATATATTCAACGATAGGACGAAGGCCGTTTTGAGCAGCGCCAACGGCAATACCTGTAAAACCTAACTCTGCAATTGGTGTATCTATTACCCTTTTTGGACCAAACTCTGCTAACATTCCCTGGCTGACTTTATATGCGCCGTTGTATTCCGCCACTTCTTCACCCATTAAAAAAACGTTTTCGTCTTTTCTCATTTCTTCACTCATCGCTTCTCTTAGCGCTTCTCTGAAAAGAATTGTTCGCATATTACCAGTAGGATTATTTATAAAAATTAAAATTGCTTTTATAAAAAGCTGCGCAAAAATATAAGATTATCAATTATAATCCCAAAAATATACCCAAACCCTTAAAGGAGCTTTAAGAAAAAACTTTGATTACTGTTTTTATTTGACAAACATCGCTTTCTGTCATAAAGCTTATGTTTTTTGGCTGCCTTTAAGGTGAGGCTTACAGCACATTATAAGCAAAGCTTGCATAATATAAACCGCCTACATCAGGATTTCCAAAAGAGCTTCTGTAATACTTATTTAAAACATTGGTAGAACCAATTTTAATGAGGCTTTTTATTTTAGGCAATCTGAAGCCAACCATTACATCTAAAGTACCATAAGCCGCCACTTCGCCGCCTGCAAAGGTGCCTTCCCAGTTTACTTTATCCTGCCACCGGTAATTAACAGTAAAACCTATTCCTTTAAACACATTTGAATTATTTAAACCTGCATTGAAGCGATATTTGGGAGCGTTAAAAAAAGTGACAAGGCCTTCGGGAATGTCCTTCAACTGATCGCTGAAAAAGTTACCTGTAACAACATAATTCTTAACTAAAGCATATTCTAACCCGAGACCATAACCAATCGCTTTAACAGGAGTTGGAGAATTAACTGAAAAAGAATAGTTATCAGACGAGAAAGGACTTGCGAGCAGCATACGAGCTGCGTCAGGAGAATTGCTTTTGCCTCTCGCTACTCCATTTCGGCCATTAAAATCCTGGTATCTGCTGTAATAACCATAAACATCTAACAACAATTTTTTAGAAAATAAAGCTTTATAACCTATCTCAAAAGATTGCATTGTCTCAGGTTTAATTTTTACGAACTTAACAGGGACAAGCAAAGTCGGATCAGGAGTGCCTGATGCAAAAGAATTACGATACGCTACTACGCTTGCCGAAGAGTATGCGGGGTTTGTATCGAAATGAAAAAAAGTTTCAAACTGGGGCAATCCGCCTACTAACCGATTGGCGCCGCCGGTAAGCAAATTTATATATTGATCCTGGGTAGCAGGAAAGCGATAAGCTGTTTGGTACGAAAGGCGTATGTTATTATCAGGTGCTACTTTTATAAGGGCACTAAACCGTGGAGTAAAACGGCCGGCAAAATTCTCATTTTTGTCGTAACGCACTGAACCGGTAAGCTTGAGAACGTCTTTTAAGAGTTTCTTTTGAATCTGTAAATATCCTCCAAATTCATTAATACCAATAGGGCCGGTTGTATCTGCAAATATGGTTCCTTTTGAGTTCAATGAATAATGCCTGAAGGTTGCTCCTGCAAGCACTTCTGCAAATTTTATCTTATCTGAAAAATTGTATTGCCCTTCGTAATGATACATGCTTGATTTGTCGGCAAACTTTGCGCCTCCGTCATTTATGTTGGTTGTTTTTGCTTTGTTAAATGCTGCATTAAACTCAGGCGTTCCGGGAAGATATCTGCCCGTCTCTGCAGTGTTTCTTGCGGTTTGATCAGCCTGATCGTCGCTGGCTCCCTGCAGTTTAGCTAAAGCATAATAACCTGTATATTCGCCAAACCATTGCTGATTGCTTTTCCATTGATTGTTTATAAACAGAGCAGCAGTAGTCGCCGTATAAGAATCTCCTGAATTTTCCTGTGTTGTATAGCCGCGTAAAAACCAGTTCTTACTTCTCAACTCGAGTTTGTATTGACCCATTTTCAGGTTTTTTAGAGAATACCGGTCAGCGCCGGTGTACACGCTTGTACCCATGCCGTAATAACCGAGAAAAGACGCTTCCAGGTTATTTGTAATCTTATAGTTTAAACCTGCTGAAAAACGTGCGTTATATGAACCGTAATCAACAAGGTATTTCTCTTCGTAACCTGTTCTGCTGATTACCTGACCGCCGTAAACCTTGTTCTTTGAACCTAAATAAAAAGGAACTAAATTTTGAATAGAAGGCTGAAGCGCAGCAGGAAAACGGCCGATGAAAGCAGTTAACTGGCTTATATTCACATTTGCAGGCAAGCTGTTCAGAGCAGAGATAATATCAACAGCTCCACCGGTTGCTTGTAAAATTCCTTTCTGTGTTTGTGCCTGAAAGGCCTGTGAAAAAGCCTCCATGCTTGCGCTGGCTTCATCGCCAAAAACATTCACACCATCATAATTATTATCCGTTTGCCTGTTACCGGATTTTATGTTTGGGATAATACCATTCCTTTGCAAATTTCTTTCATCCGATGCTTGCCAGTCCTGCGCTTTTATATATTGTGCGCCTATTTTAAAAGCAAACTTTTCTGACAGTTTTTTTGCGTAGCGCAAACTATAATCATAATAAGGTGCCGCGTTATGTTGTGAATTATCTATATGGTTTACTCCCTGTTTTACCTGTACGCTTAATCCCTGGTATTTGAAAGGGTTTTTGCTATTTATCAGCAAAGTTCCGTTCATACCGCCGGAGCCATACAAGGCTGATGAGGCTCCCGGCAATAATTCCAGGCTTTCAACATCGAGCTCAGTAAGGCCTACAATGCTCCCTATCGAAAAATTTAAAGCCGGGGCCTGGTTATCCATACCGTCAACCAGTTGATTGAAACGAAGATTACCGCTTCCATTAAAGCCTCTTGTGCTGGGGGTTTTAAATGCAAAGCTGGAGGTAGTAATATCTACACCTTTTAAAGTTCCGATAACATCATAATAACTTGGTGAAGGAGTATTACGAATAGTTGCCAGGTTAACGCGCTCAATTGAAACGGGCGACTCCAAAATACGTTCGGCAACACGCGACGCGGCAACTACCACATCAACCGTGAGACCTGAAGCTTTCTCAAGTAAGACCTGAACCGATGATGAAGCATTTGTTACTGCAACCTCTTTATCAGTAAAGCCTACGGAAGAAAACACCAATGTAACCGGCAATTTTTTTACATACGAAATTTTAAAATTACCCCGGTCATCAGTATAGGTTCCGGCATCACTGCCTTTAACAACGACAGATACAGCAGGAAGGCTCTGCTTTTCGGCAATGCTTTTTACATTTCCTGTAATTGTATTATTAAGTTGTGCATTGACAATAACCGGAAACAAAGCTATACCCAAATTGAAGATCAGACTGACGTAGATTTTTTTCATGAATAGTTTTTTTTAAGGTATTGGAACAACAAATTAAATATACTTTTTATTGAATCGAAATTTAATTTTTCAATACGTATGTATTAAAAGAATAAAAATGATTTTTATTGCGAAAGCAATATTATTTTTGAGTGCATGACCCAGTTTCATTTTCCCCGGCAAACAGGCTTTTACAGCGGAAAAGTAAGAGACGTATATTATATTGGTAACCAATGGCTTGTAATGATTGCAAGCAACCGTATCTCTGCCTTCGACGTTATTTTGCCTGAACCCATTCCCTGCAAAGGACAGGTATTAAACCAGGTTGCAGCATATATGCTCGAAAAAACAAAAGATATCTGTCCTGCCTGGCTTGTCAGTACGCCTGCACCAAATACGGCGCTTGGCAAGCGATGCCTGCCTTACAAAGTAGAAATGGTTGTTCGCGGCAACCTGACCGGGCACGCCTGGAGAACTTATAAAGAAGGAAAAAGAACACTGTGCGGCGTTAGTTTACCAAACGGTCTCAGAGAAAATGATTACTTCCCCTCTCCCATTATTACACCTACTACAAAAGCTGCGGCCGGCCACGATGAAGATATATCGCGGGAAGAAATAATTGCTTTAAATATTGTAAATGAAGAAGAATACAAACAGTTGGAAAAATACACGCTGGGGCTGTTTGAAAGAGGTAAAGAGCTGGCCGCAAAAAGAGGATTGATTTTAGTTGACACTAAATATGAATTTGGGAAAACCGGGGAAACTATTTATTTAATGGATGAAATACATACACCTGATTCCTCGAGGTACTTTTATTCAGATGGTTTTGATGAAAGACTTAAAAATAACGAGCCTCAAAAGCAACTGAGCAAAGAATTTGTGCGGGAATGGCTGATAGCGAATAATTTTATGGGCAAAGAAGGACAGACAATTCCTGCTATGAGCGACGCATGGGTGCAAACAATCAGCAAAAGATATATAGAGTTATACGAACAATTGATTGGTGAAAAATTTATACCCGAAGATTTAAGTGATGAAGAAACGGAAAGAAGAATTACAGAAGCGCTGAAGCAGGTAAAAGCAATATAAGAATAACATTTTTATTGTTTAAAAAAAAGACGATGACTGCAATACGATGGGGTATAATTGGCTGCGGAGATGTAACAGAAGTAAAAAGCGGTCCGGCGTTTAATAAAGTACCCGACTCCTGTTTAGTTGCAGTGATGCGCAGAAACGCAGCTAAAGCAAAAGATTACGCAAAAAGGCACAACGTACCAAAATGGTATACCGATGCTTATGAACTAATAAATAATCCTGAAATTAATGCCCTTTATATTGCCACTCCCCCGCTGCAGCATGAGGAATATACGATTGCAGCTTTAGAAGCAGGCAAACCGGTTTATGCAGAAAAGCCAATGGCTGTAAGTGAAGCGGCAGCCGCAAGAATGGCCGCTGCTGCTGATAAAAATAATAGTAAACTATCTGTAGCACATTATCGCCGTGCCCAGCCAATGTTTATAAAACTTAAAGAGCTTTTAGAATCAAAAATAATAGGCGAAATAAAATTTATTAACCTTCAGTTTTTAGCGCCTCCTTTGTCTGCAGATCAATTACAGGAAACCAAAACGAAATGGAGAGTAGACACAGCCATTGCAGGCGGAGGTTTGTTTCACGATCTGGCTCCGCACCAATTAGACCTGATGTTGTACTTTTTTGGAAAAATAAGGAAAGCTTCCGGAATTTCTTTAAACCAGCAGGGATTGTACAATGCAGATGATATTGCAACAGGAAATATTTTGTTTGAAAATGGTGCAGTCTTTAATGGATTGTGGTGTTTTTCAGTGCCTGGAGAAGAAGCAAAAGATACGTGCGAAATTATTGGTTCTGAAGGCAAAATAAGTTTCAGCGTGTTTGGCAAAGCTCAAATTGCTGTTATAAAAAAAGGTAAAACATCAACAGTTCATTTTGAAAAGCCGGAGCATGTACAGCAGCCGATGATTGAAAAAGTTGTTCAGTATTTTTTAGGAAAAGGCGAAAATCCCTGCAGTGCAGAAGAAGGTGTAGAGGTGATGCATATAATGGAAGTTTTTACAAAAGAATAAGAAAATATATACTTAAAAAGCTATTTTCTTCAGGTTTATGTGTGCCTGCTCGTTTTGCTATGCTGCTTTATCCGTTTACATGCTTCTTTTGTTACGTGCTGCAAAACAAACATCTTTGCAGTTAACGTTAAAGGCTTGCTGCTGTGCCGATATTCGGTGTTTCGTCAGAGCGGCAACTGAAGCCGAATAAAAAACCAAAGTACAAATTTTTTTTTGCTGCTAATTAGCGTTCGGTCACGCTGGAACTGTAGCCGATAAGTGATAAAAAAGTTGATGCTGCGTTTCGTCTGCCGGCATAGCAGCAAACTCATGTTATAGGCTTGTGCTTCTCATTATCAATTAGCTAATTGTCCAATAATTTGTGTAAAGATGCCTAAATTTGCTAAAAAAGGAAGTGCGAACGGAAGCGGAAATAATTGCCTTAGCCGATAATAAATTAAAAATTTCAGAGTTTTTAGCACAGAATGGTTATTTTGATGATGCCTATTATTTAGGTGGTTATGCTTTTGAGCTACTGTTAAAAGCCAAAATTTGTAAAACGTTATTAATTCCTGATTTCTTTGATTTTGATAATTCAAGAAGTCGCAAGTTACCTGTTAGCAAAGCAAAAAGAGCCGATAAAGAAAATTTGTATAAACCTTTTAAGGTACACGATTATGAGCAGTTGTTGATTTTGTCTGGTTTATATGCAGAGTTTTCTAATAAGATTGTTACTGATTTAGTATTTGGAGCAGATTGGTCAGTTATAAGTAAATGGGACGAAAGTTTAAGATACTCTACAGGAAGTTCAAAAACGGACGTAGAGTCGTTTATTAAATCAATTAAAAATATGATGTTATGGTTGAGACAATATCTATAGAAGTGTTAGCTGAAAAATTGAAAGATATTTTCTGTGCTGAAAATAAAACCAGCAAGAAATATTCAGAGATATGGTTGTCAGATGTTGATTTCGGGGGTCTTTACCAAACTGATAAAGTTGTTGTTAATGTAAGGGCTGAACATGAGATTGACTCCTGCAATGAAGAAATTAAATACATTGTCACTGTATTATTTAAGCAATTGTCAAAGGAAGAATTGTCCTTCATTTGGAGAGTTGATGTTTATAATTCTTTTGAAGAAATACATTGTCAGAGTGATGATTTTCTTGTCTATACTACATTAGACCCATGTCCATAATAGCATAGCCTACAACAAACATTTTGACAGGTAATTTGAAATTTTTCTTAAGCTGAATAAAGAGAAAAAGTACAAGAGTGCGACGCAACAGGAGCTTAATAGTAAGATGAAAGCCCGGCTCATAATTCTTTCTTTTAAAAAAATTAAAAATTTCGTATGGCCTTAGTTGACCTGATTATGCCCAAACTGGGCGAAAGCATAATGGAAGCTACTGTTTTAAGATGGACAAAAAAAGCAGGTGAAAACGTGCAGCAGGATGAAACAGTATTAGAAATTGCAACGGATAAAGTTGACAGTGAAGTGCCATCCACTGCTGAAGGTGTGCTTGCAGAAATTTTATACAAAGAAAATGATATAGTGCCGGTTGGTGCAGTGATAGCACGCATTGAAACGGAAGCCGGTGATGAAACAACGCAACCTGAACTGGAAATTATGGCTGATGCCAATGAACCGGTTGAACCTTTTGCACATGAAGAGGAAGAAGCAGCTTTTGAAGAACACGTTCCTTTTGTTCCCAGCCCGGCTTATCTGCCTGCAGCCTCAAATGGTAACAATAAATTTTACTCGCCGCTTGTATTAAATATTGCAAACAGTGAAGGCATTGCAATAAATGAATTAGAAAACATTACAGGCACCGGCAACGAAGGCCGGGTTACCAAAAAAGATATGCTGCAATTTGTGTCGGATAAAAAATCAGGCAAAACCTCTGCACCACCAGAACCAATTAAACAGGTATCTGCACCAAAGGCAGAAGATACCCCTTCTGCTGCGCCTGCTAAAAAGGCTGTTGCTTTTAAAGATACTCCCCCGGAGCCTGAGACAGAACCGGAACAAACCTACACGGCGCCAACCGGAAATACAGAGATAATAGAAATGGACAGAATGCGCAAAATGATAGCGAGGCACATGGTGTCGAGTAAACAAATAAGTGCGCATGTGACTAGTTTTTCAGAAGCAGACGTAACGAATATGGTTAAATGGAGAGAGCGTGTAAAAACGCAGTTTGAAAAGACTGAAGGAACAAAAGTTACATTCACACCCATGTTTATTGCATGTGTTACAAGAATTCTAAAACGTTTTCCATATATAAATTCTTCCGTGGAGGGTGACACGATCATTTTGAAAAAAGATATAAATATCGGTATGGCTACTGCGCTGCCTTCTGGCAGCTTGATTGTGCCTGTTATAAAAAATGCAGATTATCTTAACCTCGTTGGTTTGAGCAAGTCGGTAAATTCGCTTGCTGACAACGCCAGAAATAATCGTTTAAAACCTGATGACACCAACGGTGGCACTTTTACCATTACCAACGTAGGCACCTTTGGCAGCCTCGCCGGAACGCCTATCATTAACCAGCCGCAAGTGGCTATTCTTGCTGTCGGCGCTATCAAAAAGCGGCCGGTGGTTATAGAGTCTTCTGAAGGCGACTCAATTGGTATCAGGCACATGATGTATTTGTCTCTCAGCTACGATCACCGGGTAGTAGACGGAAGTGCGGGTGCCAGCTTTCTTTCGGAAGTAGCAAAAGAGTTTGAAAACTGGGATATAAACAGGGAATGGTAGAAAAAGAAATAATATTTGGATAAAATTAATCCCTTTAAAGTCAGAGAATATTGTAAAGTGCCGGCGAAAAAAATTATAAACAGGAAAACCAGTTTGGAGAAAAAAGCAAATAAAAGTCATAATCTCCGGATACTGACACCTTTATTCGGAACACTGGTTTTTGTGTGCCTCTATGTTATTGCAACCTTTTATTATCCCGGCGGTTCGCAGGCTGACAAAAATGCAAAAGGATTTAGCTGGACACAAAATTATTGGTGCAACCTACTGAATGAAAATGCTATAAACGGGCAACAAAATCCTGCAAGACCTATAGCTATAACGGCTATGTTTGTCCTCTGTCTGACGTTTGCAATTTTTTGCTTCATCTTTCCACGGTATACCGGGTTGCCAAAAAAAAGCCTGATTGCTATTCAGATTTCAGGCATCCATTCAATGGCAACAGGTATGTTTCTTTTTACAAACCTTCATGATATAATTATAAATGTGGCAAGTCTTTTTGGCTTTGTTGCCATTGCAGGTATATTTGCTGGGTTGCGCAAATTAAAATGGAGAAAGCTTTTTTGGTTAGGTATTTTTAACCTTGCGCTTGTTGCGCTCAATAATATTTTATATTATGGCAATGGGTTAAGAGTATATTTACCAGTCGTTCAAAAAATTACCTTTCTGTTTTTCTTGCTATGGATGTGCTTAACAGATATACAATTATTCAGTAAAATAAATTCAAAGTAACTAAGTGTTACAGAAGAGAAACGGCAGCGGGCAACAGCAAAATAGCAGAATGAAGAATTAGAAACATGCTTTATAAAAATTAATGAATAATCAGTCAGAAGGAATGCGGCTTTTTAAATAGTGATGCTTCTTCAAGGTTAGACAGAAAAAGAATACAAATGCACAGAAAGATCTTAGGAATATGTTCGCTTGCTTTACTTTGTTTTTCATCTGCCGTAAAGAGGCAGAATAACACTCTTGGCTCCTGGAACATAGCCAATGCAGAATATTATCTGAACAAAAAAAGGAACCTCCCGATTAATAAGCCTTTGTCTGAGAAGAGCTCTTTTTTTCTTGCAGCTTTATGATGAGCTTTTTTTAACCAATATTTCCCCTCATTTTTCAGGTAACTGGATTTATGTCGCAGCGGGATATAGAGTAAGTAAAATTTTTGCTCTCCAGGGTGGGATATGCCAGGCAATATAATTATACAAATCCTGCAACTGCTTATAAAGATTTTATAGTAACCTCTTTTTTATTTTCAAGGAATAAGAAAAGTAAACTTCAAAATCCAATACAAGAACATTGCAATTAAAGCGCTTACGGGTATTGTTAACACCCATGCCCATACTAAACCAAGGGTAACTCCCCACCTGACTGCACTTAGTCTTTTAGTAGCGCCAACGCCTATAATGGCTCCGGTAATAGTGTGAGTTGTACTTACAGGTATGCCAAGTAAAACAGTTAAAAAAATGGTTAACGCACCTGCACTTTCTGCAGATACACCCTCTAATGGTGTTACTTTGGTTATTCGGTTTCCCATCGTTTTTACAATTCTCCACCCTCCTGACATGGTGCCTAAAGCGATCGCTGTATAACACGATAAAGGCAACCAGTCAGGCATTTGAAAACTCTCAAGTGTTTGATTATTTCCCTGCATTCTCGAATAAAACCAAAGGGCAGTTAGAATTAATCCCATTGTTTTTTGAGAATCACCACCACCATGAGCAAGGCTTAAAGCTGCAGAAGAAATAAGCTGGAATCTTTTAAACCTCTTTTCCGCTTTGTAAGGGTTACTTTTTTTACTGATCGTAACGACAAAAACGGTAACGATAAAACCAAGAATCAAACCGATTAAGGGCGATACAACCATAAAAACAACAGCTTTAATTATCGGGGCGCTGTTAACTCCCGCAAATCCACCGGCAGCAATAGCAGCGCCGGCAAGGCCGCCAATAAGTGTATGGGAGGAACTTGAAGGAATACCATAATACCAGGTAAGTAAATTCCAGAATATGGCAGCAACCGTTGCAGATAAGATCAAATGATAACTGATTAATTCAGAGGAAACGATACCTGCAATTGCACCTGCCACTTTATGCTCCTTAAAAACAAAAAAGGCAATAAAATTAAAAGCTGCCGCCCATAGCACTGCTAAAAAAGGTGTAAGAACTTTTGTTGATACAATAGTAGCAATTGAATTTGCGGCATCATGAAAACCATTTGTAAAATCGAAAATAAGGGCCAGAATAATAATTATAACAAGTAACAGCATTAGTAAAAATTAGCATATGGAAAAGATCAAAGTTCTGTTATCTCTTGTATTAAAAGTCAAATAATAATTGATAACAATTCTTTTACTTGCCGTTACTAAAATTAAAATCATAAGTGGTAAAGTAAATTCATTTTGTTCTCTTATATTACTGAAATTTTCTTTAGTCAGAAACAGAAATTAAATTGATATTTTATTTTTTATAAAAAGGGATCACTGCTGAATGTATACACCTTCTTCAATTTCAGTTGATGGATGTTTTAATACTAAAGCAATCCCCCGCATTTCTCCAAAAACTTCTGTACTGTCTTTTGCATTCATACCTTCCTGAATGTTTATAAACCTGGTTTTCTTTTCTCCGTCAACTGCAACTAAGTACACTCCTTTTGTCGAATGAACAATTGCAGAAGCAGGAACGACATAACTCCTGTTTGAAGATTTCACAGGTATTTTAACTTCAGCATACATTCCCGGCTTTATTTCTCCCCCGTTTGAAGGAACATCAAATTCTATCGCTTCAGATCTTACATTTT
>JAABUS010000573.1_pt1 | contig 92287 bp, 73 predicted proteins | sample 5560161 | NCBI WGS metagenome assembly JAABUS01 (sample SAMN10711885, study PRJNA513376) | rock metagenome | isolation source: Antarctica rocks | place: Antarctica: Victoria Land, Trio Nunatak nord | collected 2016-01-04
CATCTCAACCAATGACGAGGATCCGCTCTTCAACGATGACTGGGACGCCGCTCTCCCTCTTTATCCCGCCTCCTCTACTTCGAGAGGAAAATCGAAACCCCCCAGCAAGAAGACCGCAACATCACGCCCGCCAATTACTTTGCTTGTGATTTCCGTAGGGGATAATATATTTTTTGACCCTACGCATGCCGAGTTGGCGGTTGCGGACGCAGTGCTAGCTGTTACCGTCGCTGCATCCTCCTCCTCCTCCTCGCTGAACCTCCTAGCAGTTCGAACAATCGATCCACCATCCCGTCTTTCTTCTCCGGCCGCCGAAGCAGGCATGGCAGGCTCTGGTGTTGCAGCTGGCGGCGCGGGAGAAGAGGGGCTCTGGAGGCCAAAGAAGGGAGGGATGAATAGGCGCTTATTGGCGCGGATGGTGGGGATGTGTGTGGAAGGTGGGGGTGTTGGGGAAGAAGTGCTCCAGGGATTGGAGGGATTTACGACTTGAGGATGGATGTTGTGGCTTACAAACTTATCAGGGCATGACTATTCGACCACAAAGGCAAAGGAGAAATCCGGCACGAGGGGGAAGACGATTGCGTAAGAGCCCAGGAGCTGATTAGCCCAAAGGGCAAAGCTGATGCCCGTTAGCGTGAGGGGAGATGGAGGACAGCGAGCAGCTGAGAGAGATCAATTGACAAGTTGCAGAGTGGTATAGTGGCGATCCAAGGCTGGAGAAGGCACCCTGGATTTTGCAGCCATGAAGGTTATGCTATCGTGTTAACGATAGCGTAAGTGAAACTTGAAAGAAGCCCGTAGAACGAGTACAGGAATTGAAGATTTTTTGATTCTCTTTCTCTGTAATATTTACAGGCCTTGCTTGCGCGCAGCAGGCATCGTCTCCGAAAAACATCATTCTTCTCCTCCCGCCTCTGCCTCCGCTCATCCGTACTGTTCAACCTCCTTCCTCGCCCATCCTCGCGAATTATATAAATACAACCAGCCACCCTTTCCCATCCAGACATTAAAGGAATAGCAACGATAGGAAAATGAGCGAGCGTAGATACACGATGGAGATCCCTGTCCATCGACAGATGACTAAAGATTATGTTGGCATTTGTATTGGTATGTGCCAATGACGCTCGCGCAGCTGGCCCAGTGTAAAGTCTATGAGGGCCGCTTAGGGGGTATGTGGCGAAGAAAGCAAGAATTAGATTTTCTGTGGTAGTCGAGCTCCGTTTTCAAAAGGGTGGCTCGATGTGGTGATTTTGGGGCCTGGTTGGCCAGCAAGCAGGCAAGTTTTTGGGGGTCGATCTATGGATAGAGGTTTCATAGAAGCGTTGGTGAACCTGCGATGGTGGGCAGGTCGGGCGCGGTGTTAGTGTACAGTGTATGACGGTTGAGTGTCAATCGTAGATGATGTGACAGGTCTAGTGATAGACGGAGCCAGCAGCAAAGATGCTGGCTGCGGCGGATGCAGCCCATTCGTTCTCTCCATAGGGTGGTGTGGGGAATCGCGAGTTGACGGCGTCCGTTGGCCGTTGCTTGACGACGTTGAGAGGTGAGACAGGTTCTGCCATGATGTTTTGGTCGAAGAGCACGCCATTCCTCTTTGCTGAAGGCGAGGGTGTTGGGTATGGGTTCAGTGCTACCATACTGTTCGTCGAGTGCTGCTGTTGCAGTGGCTGTCTGTGGATGCCTTGTTGCGAGAGTCGCTTCAGGTGATCAGCTTCTTCCTGTTTGCTCCGTCGGTCCATTCGCTTAGAGGCATTCTGAGCACTGTTGAGAGCCTCGTGGAGGAGCTCGTCTTCCTCGTCGGGCGTGTCGTACATGTGACTGGGATGCGTCGAACGGTGAAGTGCTCGCCTTGTCCTGCTGCATATGGGGGTACCAACATTATAGCCCGAACCATCTATCGAGGGAGAGCTGGCGCTCTTTGATAGAGATTGATGACGATTTAGACCAGTATCAGAGTACTGAAGCTCATGCTGTTGCTTGTAGGATGAAGGTGCCTCGTGCGAAGGCGAGAGCGGTTCCGCGTTAGCAGGCCGAGCCGCTTGCACCGCTTTGTCCACATCATTGAAACTTTTGCTCAGTACGGCGTCCATGTTTGAGTCGATCATCATCGAGCTGCGGTTACTTTGCCATGGAGCACAGCCGGCGTTCGCCTCAATGTCATCCATGCTGGGCGATGCTGGCGCTTGAGGCTTGCCTGAGAATCGGCGTGCCTTCTTCCGGAGATGAGAAAAGAAGCCCTCTTTCTGTTCGGTAGTAGGCGACATTGGTCCTCTTTGCCCATTCAAAGCACGCTCGGCCTCTTGTCGGTGGTAGTCAGTGTAGTGACTCCCATTTGATTGAACTGACAGTTGCCGACCTATTTTCTTGGTGGTCTTGGGGTCGGCTGATGAGTTTGCAATGGATGGTTGACCCATGGGGTTGTGGGCTGGGTTGGTATTTGCCTGCGCATTCACACTGTCCGAGAAAGGTGAGATGGGTCGAATAGAAGGCAGTATTGGCATGGGTGCAGCGTTCGCGCTTGCCCCGCTGGCCCATGTAGCTCGCTTACTTGCGAAAGGCCTATACTTGATTGTTGGTGGGGGAGCCGCGGCAGTATGAATATTGTCGACTGTTTTCGCGTGCACTGGTGTGTGGCGAGGTGATGGTGGCGCTTGGTTCAGGGTAGCATGGGTCGGGACAGCTGGGGCTGACTCTCGGATGATGGATTTCCAAAACCATGATGGTCGATTCGAGTAGGCAGCAGGAGCTTCAACAGAATCTCTCTGGGATTTGCCGTCTATACTCGACTGCTTCTTCCCCAGGATACGTGACGTTGATGACTTGGGTCGGAGAGGATCAAAGGCATCGGTGAAGTACGGATGGTTCATCGCTTCAGCGGACGTTGGCCGACTGCGAGGATCCCACATCAGACACTGGGTCACGAATTGGCTGAAGGCAAGAGGCCATTGAGGCGGTCGAAGGATAGTCTCCATTGAGTGAGGGGCCATCTGGGTGTCACGTTAGTAATTTCGTCTTCAGGACGAGCGGGAGCTTGGACATACCTTGGGGAACGAGAACCCCAGCTTCTGTGCCAGTCGAGTACCTTCCCTCCAGTCTCCACCACCGACTTTGTTGCCTGACTTGTCGTACCAATTGCCAGGAGAGCCCATAATTTCGCAAACCCTCCACACTTGGTCAACCTCATTGCCTCCAGGGAACAACGGCTTGAGATTAGCAATCTCCACAGCCATTGCACCTATAGCCCATATATCGACCGGTGCCGAATACTCTCCGGCACGGAGGAGCACTTCCGGAGCGCGGTACCATCTCGTGGAAACGTATGTGGTGTATGGATGTTGGGAATGCGTTTCTCGAGCAAGGCCGAAATCTGCAATCTTGATCGTGTAGAGTGGGGGTGTCGCAGGTGGAGTGACCATTGCTGAATATCGTTTAAATGGCGTGCTGGGTTCGAGAGCAGCAGATGTAGATACTAAGATGTTCTCCGGTTTGATGTCGCGATGAAAGAAATTGTGGTTGTGGACATGGTCTAGACCTGCGAGAATCTGGAAGAGTATGCTCTTAACGCTGGCCCCATCCAAATACCTGTGGTCTCGTGCTTTCATGAGCTGATAGAGATTGCCATCCATATACTCCATACAGATGTGAAGTTTCTTTGACATGGGATCCAGGAAAATCTCGAGGGCAGGCACCAAGTGAGGGTGAACGGGCAGTGATCGTAAGAATATGACTTCACGGAGTTCGAGACATGGGGCAAACGATTCGAAGGTTTTCTTCATTGTCTTAATCGCGACCTAATGACTTGTTAACATTGCGGCACGGTTTCGGGGTGCATTGATACTCACCAAAGTCCCTCGTCGAGCGATGTGAGCGCCTGCAGTTCGAACGCGGGCCAAGGCCACGCTGCCAAAACTACCATCACCGATCTCTTTGATGAGTTCGAATTTATCCTCCAGGCAGGTAGTCGATAGAGGTTGTCCATACGAAGACGCTCGAGGAGGGTACTCGTGTCCGAGTGCCATTACAGCGAGTAGTCGGAACTTATGGATGGGAAAGACACTTGCTTTTCAATGAGCCTTGTTTGATGCTTTGCGAAAACCGAAGTGTTCCGGCTAGTTCCGACGGTCACGGAGTGTCGATAGTTGTATGAAGTGAATCAGCGACCGCTCCTTGCTTGCTCAAGATCTTCCTTCAAGTCTTCTGCTATGATCTCCTTTTTCAACGAATAGACAGCGTTTTAGCCGTGGGATTCATGAGTAATTGCTACCAATATCTTTTGATCTCGAGCGTAGTACGTGTGCAGACGCAGCTGCAAGTCGACAATTATGTCAAGCAGCCTTCAATGCTCCAATCTCCGGCACACTGTCAAGATTGGTTGGAACTTGCAAAACACAGATAGGGATGATATCGCGTTGTTGTCTGACGAGATCCGCGGGGCAGGAATTGAGTAAGCCCGTAGAATGTTGCCCCGGTTCATACATATGACGTGCTTTTGTTTACTCTGCCAGCTCAGAATTATGTATATCTGTCGCGATTATAGGAATGAGAGACTGTGCAGTTGACGCGCGAGTTATTGAAGTTGCTGGAGTGTCCTGTAAGCAGCGGTCGGTGGTCAACTCTGCATGCGGGGCGTCATGGAACAAGGGCAACGCAGAGGTAGATAAAAGAGCGAACGGAACAGGGCGATGTGGTGTGAAGAGAAGGTCAAGACATGATAGATGATAGATGGTGGGAGGTGATAGAGAAATGGCCATCGAGCAGCTCCTAGGGAGGTGAACGGTTAGGGCGTGATGTGATGAAACCGTACTTTACTTTAGCAAGGGCGGTCTCTAATTTAGAATATTCTTTTGGACTAAAAAGTTCGGCCCCCGCGTAAAAACTGCGCAAAAACGTGGTTCACTACCACAGGCGGGTTCCCCAATCTACCACTAGTATTACAAGCTACTTTACAACTATCTGCTAGGCCTTTGCCCAATTGAGTCATCAAGGGTACCTAGGGCCTTTCCTCATCGTACGAGTATGGACGATCTGATGAGTGTCGATCGACTAGGCCCTGAACTATGCAGTAAACCCGTTAATCACTTGTTGCTCCTTTAGACCTTTACGGATTTTATTTCAATCCAAAGAGAAAGGGGAATATGCCTCAATAATCGTCAGCCAACATGCCAAGTCCGGAGCAATATGCAGCACGGCAGGCGGCATAAAAGCGAACGAGTTCCTGCAATCGGAATAAATAGCCTTGGCCACTATACGCTGACGATCCTTGACAGCTCATCGTCGCCTCGTCGTCTGCAAGACGATGTCACCTACGACTGTCTCTCAAAGCTGGTGCATCGGTCTTTCTCCTTTATTTGACTGCCGGTGGTGCCGGTGCAGGGCCGTGCCGACCAATGCAAATGCCGGCTTTCCACTATCACAAATCAAGGAAGACACCCCGTCCCTGTTGAGATGTCGTCTATCTTGGCAGAGACACTAATGCATCCCTGTGAACTCTTTGTTCCTGACTATCCAATTGGGCGGGGAACGAATTGGAGGGTCGGGACTGCTACTCATTGGTTCGAATTCTGACAGAAAGGACGGGCTGTCGGGGAGAGCGGGAGCCCACCAGTCTAAATGTTGGAGCCCTAATCTGATGCCCACCGTCTAAAGATCGTCCCATTGAGTATAGCTCAGTGCCCGCACGATTAGGGGACTTGAAAGCCACCACGTAAAAACTCTTGTGATGGCCATCAACTCTGATAATCGAGGTATCCTGTCGCCTGCTGCCGCTGTAATCGACCATGCTAATAGCGTTCTCTATTGAGTGAAGTGCCATGCCTTCCACTACCGCTCATATGTATGAGTGCCCAAGCCTAAAAGGAATCGCCCCAGAAGCGGGGATAGGCTCGAGAGCGATTCCGCAAGCCATGGCCACCAGATGAATCGTGTAACGGTGCCTCTAGCGAAGAGCATTATGGCTCATGGGAGACGTTCATCGAAGCGTGACCGCTCTTTCAAATGATAGCGAACAGTATGCAGAGCAAAGTTGCAGTCGGAATCGAGCTGACGCTAGCAAACAGTCGCTGATACTGAAACAAATGTAGGTGTGCTGCGTCCAAACATCTCCTCGTTTTGCAAGAGAATTCAAGAAAGCAATCGCGGAGTAGTAGAATGTGACTGCCGGCCATCTGATATTACGGATACTCGCGTACTTTTCTGCATGAGGTCATATAGACAACTTCAACAGATGATCGTAGTGAGATGTTAGTCATATGTCTCGTCTTTGGTCCGGAAAATGCAAGAATCCGAAGAAAATACAATCTTGCCCTGGATTGATTCACATCGCTGTTATGACCGTAAATAGGTGCGGCTGTAACAGGAAGACTATCTATGCACGGCATCAGATACTGGGGATATTACAAAGTGAAGTGAAGTCTGGGTAAGAGAGAGATCAATTACCGTAGTCATTGCCCAACTCCGCGGATCTTCCAAATCGATCCAAACTCTTCCATCATCACCTCAACATTCTCGTTCTACCATCAAACATTGACATCACCGCTGATCTCCTGCCCTAGGTTGAACGTCACTCACTTTCAGGTGAAGGACTGTCAACACTTCCACTCTTCTACGGTACCAGCCTCTCTCCCTCTGCAGAGGTCTCCAAGTCTCCACCGTGATAGACTTGGGCCCCTCTTGTGGCCTCAATCCTGTCCGGTGGCTCAAATCTCCCTCTCAATCGTGAATTGACACCATCAGAGGGCAATTAAGTCTCATCTTCTAATTCTACAATTTCTCTCAAGCTGTGGAGCTCTACCCTTGAGTTTCACCTCATCACCATACATTCAAAGTCACCAACCTGTTTACTTCTTCGAAGCATTTCCACAGTCTCGAGCACATATTTACGACCTTCACTCCATTACTTGTTTGAAACATTCCAAATTCTTCACGATCTTACGACGCTAACCCAGGAGTTGCATCTTCAAACGAGAAGGGATACACCAGCGATCCTCCTCCTCCTCAATCCCTACAACACCGACCATCATTAGCAACAGCACTAGCAGCAGCATGTTGCGTCGCGAATTGAGAAAAGGAGGAAGCTATTACGCTGGAGGTTGGAGCCCAGCAAAGAAGCGACAGTAAGACTTTAACACCAAATTATCTACTTCTATCTCGAGCTAAAATACATCGCAGAATGGACGCTATTAAGCTTCCAGACCGGTAAGCCTCTGGCCCCCAGAAGATTGCCAAACGTCCTGATACTGAAAGCAACGTGTAGACTGGGCTGCAACGCTTGCGGTAAGCTCCAAGCACTCTGGAGATTCTCAGAAATCCAACAGAAGAAGCTGATGAACGCCATTGCCTGTCGTCACGTTGACCCGAGTAGGCTTGACGCAGAAGCCTGGCTCAGGTGTGCCAATTGCACAAGTAAACAGGTCACAGAGATGGAATGCTGTATCTGCGAGCAAGTCAAGGGGCTTGATGGCTTCACCAAAGCCCAGCGTCGCACCCCTGACACTGCAGTGAGTCACAGGCAACTGGCCAACCATCTCTATCTAGAGACGCTTACAGGACGACTAGCGCTGTATTGAATGTGTTGCCGACCATCGACGAGATCTTGTGGATCCCGAGGAAGCGAAGAAGAATGGTGATGACGATGACGACAACGAGAGCGTGAGCGTTAGTAACGTGCATGAAAATGTATGCACCCTCGTCCGTGTATACCTTTACTAGGAAGCTGTGAAACACTGACAGGAAACCTAGTCGAGCTTCGACGGCGAGGACAGTGAATCTGGAGAAGGAGTCAGACTGCCCAACCATGGCGATGTGTTCGGTGACACTCAGGGCGAACTCAACGCGGAGAATTTGAGGAATTTGGACATCTCGTCCGGCGTTGCTAGTATCAAGGCGTCGAACAGCGTCCAGTCTCCCTCGGCAAGCAATGGACGCCCCGGGAGTCGAGCAGCCTCAGCTGCCCTGATCGATTGGCAGAAAATGAGCAGTAGCGGTGGGAGAGACCCTCGCCAAGGCGCCCAATACATGGCCTACGATTCACATGGAAACGCGCATAGTAGGGTTCGTGCAGCCTCAACTGCAGCTGGCGATGAGGACAGTGACGACAGCGATTCGGGGAACACGGTCAGAAACGGCCTCGGTGGTTCTGTCAACAAGGCACCAAGCGAGGTAAGAACTCCGAATTGTTGTTCATGGCAATTCTAATCGACTGCAGAGGGACGAGCGAAACCTGCAGTCAAATTTTGCCAGAACCGCGGAGCTGGGCAAGAGAAAGGCCGAGATTGTGCCTGCCAAATACACTGGACATACTGTGCCCAAGTATAAAGATGAAGATGATGATGGTGATACAGACGATGAGCATTTCACTATCTAATTGACGCCTCTAAAGATGGACCTTCGCTCGATCAGCAATGCGCTGGAGGCCGACTCTATGGATACGACATTGATAGGGGCGATGGCAGCAGTGAAGCTGATGAAAATGGAACGAGGAACTTGTTGCTAAATTTGCATGCATGTATCTTTGATAGATCAACAGGCGATACCAACTCTCCACCCATAGAAACGAGTTCGATTGAATCACAACTCCACCGGTAGCGAGTGACAGCTTGGATCTCGGACTGATGTACGCTTCACTCAACTCACGCCTTGGTTCAAAGACGCAAGGAAGGCTAGTCTACGATTTGCAGTCATGTTTGAAGCATTCAATGTGACTTTGTTGACACTGTGTCATGTCTGTATGGGAATGTTTCACTACATGCGCCTCTAACATCCAACACGAAACGAACACCTATTCGTAGTGGCGCAAGCGAAAGGAGCCACGTACACACCGAGATTCCTCCACTGGATGAGTATAAAGAGCATGGAGGCGCACGCGCTCGAAGCAATTCTTTGAGACGCGTTCTTACATCTCGAACAGACTATCAAGATAGTAGCTGACCACAGATTTGGCCCTGGCAGGGTTGCATTGATTCGCTGCCCTGTTTTCGACAAATCTTGCCTGTCGTCCTTGCTCCCCTCTGTAGATATCATGGACATCGCTGCTGATGTTTGGTACTCGGGATTTTCTAGATGATGAAGCAGTAGAAAATGAGTCGTAATTTGAATAAGGCAGTCATTGAAATGGTATCTTAGCTGTCTACTCTAACCGAGAATTTATGAGAGCTGGTAAAGTAAGGTCAGGTAGTGTGCGTCATGGCAAGCTAGGATAAGGCCAAGCCATTTCCAGCCCTCCCACCAGAATCGGGCGCAGCGAGTTTGAATGTTTACGAACACCCACCCACTGATCGACAAGCGGCAAGGTTAATCCCATCAGCATCAGACTGATCCAACTCACGTTTCATCCCCGGAATAGAGTAGCGCTTTGCTTCCGTAGCTATCGACATCATCGCTGAACGCTCAGCCTTCCACTGATCCTTCGGCCAATGCAAGAGACTAGAATCCAACATTGATTTGACACCTATCCTGCTACATACTACTGCAAGTCATACCAACTATGCTATGACCCCTCGAGTCACAGTCAACTTCAAAAAATCGGAAGACTGTAAACAGTACACCTGCTGGGCAGGCTCCCACTTCTTTCGCGGTTGCGCCAGCCTCGCTCAGTAATATGGCCTACGAGCCGCGACCTAACTACCATTACACCGATCCAGGGACCCAAGTCTCCCGCCATTACGACCAGGTCGGATCCCAAAGACCAAGACCTCGAAGTGAAGCTGCTGCCCAGAACGGATTCATCATGCCCGAGCACAACGTCCACGCCCCACCGCAGCGAGTCGACGAGGCTGTCACTTCGGCCTTTGATCGAGAAGGAGCAGAGACATCGAATCATGTACCGCCAGAGCTGATCGCCCACATCACTCAGAACGTCATCAAGCAGCTGCAGTCAAGCGGCATCGAGGGCACGACGCCCGTTCCCCCTCAGCAGAACCCATTCTCCCCTCCTCCCCCGCCTGTACATCAGCCAGTCCCTTCATCTCCCTCGACCGCCTCGGGAACCTCACCGAACATGCCCAATCGCGTCTATACGCCGCCATCACCACACAAGCATATGGAATACCCAAGCCATCCCTCACCGGAGTCGCATTCAAGATACAGGCCAGATGGCGCCCAGAGCCCACTGGAGACCAAGGGGGCTCAATTCAGTCCGCCCAAGACATCTTCCTCACCTCAAAGTCAATCGAGCCACTTGAGCGACAAGCCACAAGTGAGACCGAAGGGTCCGTCACGGCTTTCGACAGCTAAAGAGGAAACTACACTGGAGAAAATCTGGGGCCAGTTGTTCGATGAAGATTGCCACCCCACGACCAGGCTGGGCCAATTCTTGCGAGGGCTCGCGGTGCACATTGTACGTTTGCTTTTCAGTGCTCTGATACAACGATGAGGAGGCTTCTTGCTGATTACCTAATACAGATTGAAGACTACGAGCCTCGACATAGCATCGTAATAACTCCTAATAAGATGATAAAGTACTATGAGGATGTCAAGTTGGTAGACGAGTTATATCCGTGGTCAAGTATGTTGTAACAAATTCTTAAGAAAGCAACCTAGCTAATGCTTCTACCAGCTGTCTTTGACGACGAGCGTTCCTCCATATCACGGATGTACAGAGACTTAGCATGTCAACATCATCTCGTCCAGGAAAGATTTGACGAAAGACCTGATATCCCAGGTCTTACACCCGTCGGCTTTGAAAGATGGGTCACGCTCCTCATACAAGCACATCCGGAGATGGAATTTGAACGACTCCAAAGAGCTGTCCGGGAGATGCCAATCAGCAACCCAGACGACAAGAAGGAGAGATTCCCTAAGGAGATCTCCAGAAGATTGTTTCCTGGCCACGGCGACCACAGTATTCGTGATCGCATCGAAATTGCTATTGAGGAACACGCAGCCGTTGATATCCCTCGCCGTGCAAGTCGCGAGGAATCTTCACCTCGTGGTAGCTCCCCAGTATCTCACAAATCTAGCACTGCAGAACAAGCCTACGTCCCACAAAGCCATCGCCCAAGCGTCAGCTTCAACCTCCCCAAAACTGCAGAGCCAACTTCCGAAATTCCCTACGTTCCTTCCCACCTCGAACGCGAACGAAAGCCCTACTCCAAAATGCCCACGGAATCCGCCGTCGATGGCACCAATCACCCTGGCATGGCACCTCCCCCTTCAAAGCCCATTGAGCGCGAACGAGCACCCTATACCGCCCTCCCTGGCGGCGGCAAACAATACGAAGAAGACCCTCGACCCCGAGAAGGGCCCCCGAAACCACGAGCCGAAACTGTTACCAATCTCAGCGGTCTTCCAAACATGGGTCGCTCAGACTCCAACGCTTCGCAAGCTCGCGCCCGCCCTATCCCTGTCATCAACAGCCGCCCAATTGAAATCCCCAAGCCAGAAATTCACAACCATCGCGCCCCCAGCAATGCTAGCCGCCGCCGTCGCAGTCCATCATTCAGTCGAGGAAGCACTCACGATTTCAGGCGCTCAGATGGCGATATTCGCGGCTATCAGCCTAGCTCCTACCAACCACCAGCATCCATGCCCGTTGGCGGTGCCCCTGTAGAGGCCGTCTTCGACGAAAATGACACGCAGCGCTATTTCGACAAACAAGCTCGAGACCGCGTGTCGAGGAGGAAGGTGGAAGAGGACGCGAGGAATTATGGGGAGAGCCCGAGGCGGAGCTATGATCGGATGCCGGCGCCCAGACGGGATGATTACGGGAACGAAGAAGACTTTTACCGAGCAGGTGGGCGCGGCGGTGGGAATGGGTATGGGGGTGGGTATGAGCAGCCGCATGGATATCGGTGATGTTATTTAGAAATTGCGATACTCTATGGAGTTTATGTGTAACGGCCTGCGTCTCTACCCGCATGTAGCAACATTCGCTTATGTTTTCTTTGGTTGGAAACAGGGGATATATATCATTGCTAGGTGCGTCTTCGATTCGATGGATGGTGCAGTAGAAATCCTCTTCTTCTTGCGCTTCTTGCGCTTCTTGATTATGGATTATTGATTATTGAGATACCATGTCCGTTGAGTTCTTTGGGTTCGACACGAGTCATAGTAGATGCATGCAAGATTTCATGTGCCGTTCCTGCAGTGTCTATCCTCGCTCATCAAGGACTATGAAAATTACATTAGTCATTCATTGTATTTGAAGCTGGGATTCTCGGAGCTGGAGCATCACACGGAGCGGTCGTGAAATGGTAAGCGGCCCAAGCATGAAATGATTTCAAACCACGTCGAAGCCAGTATCGTGACAAGGTTTTCCTTTGAAGGAGCTGGCTATGTATGGCATAGAATGACAGTTCACGAGACGGATATATCGAGCATGGCGACAAAGTCGTTGACAAGTAATGGATTTCTTGCAACTAATCTATGGCATGCAATCCAAATCTTAACAGGGAAGTATATCCAGAGTAGGCAAACTCAATCAAACCAAGTCAAATACTCCTCACGCCACCATAGTCCAAAGCTACATATGCGGTAACATGACCCCGTTGAACGCCCGACGCAATCCGCACAAGAACCCCAAAACATCCACATTCACAGCCATGAACATAAATCATCTACGCATCAATAGCCCCCACCTCCTCCCTACCCAATTGACTCCTCCTCCCTCCAGCTCCATAAAGCACCTCCAACATCCTCCCCTTCTGCTTCTCTCTCACATGCCTAAGATGCTCATACGTGCCCTCCAACCCCCGGACTTGTTCTGCCACACCGATGGTGCTGCCTTCCGCTCTCCTGACAAGCGGACTGACCAGCTTCCGTCTCAAAGATTCCAAGTTGCCTTTTAATGCCATAAGCTTTCCGTTGTGCTCGACGAGGAGACTCTTGTTTTGGGTAGTCTTGAGTCTCACAGAAGCGAGCAGTTGTTTGTTTTTCTCGTATTTACGTAGGAGTTGGTGGTTGGGGCCTACGATGCGCGTCCAGAGGGAGGAGAGGAATTCGGATTCTAGACGCTCTTGGGTGTCGGATTCGCGGATGACGGTGCGTTGCAAATTCAGAAACTGCCGGTCAATATTCTCAAACAGCGCGAATAGAGCGGTGCTGTAGGTTAGTTCGGCATTGATGCTTTCTTCCAGCACGCTGAGGAATTCGTTGAATGTTCGGTGCAAAGTTTGGGATGTGCGTTGCGCGTGCGTCGTGCCGAAGAGGGCGGTGAATACTTTCCCGAAGGGCGTAGGGAGGCCGGTGGATGGGTGTTGGAGGAGGCCGACGTGCGAGAGAAGCGTGTGGATGTTTATGAAGGCGGAGGAGAGCGAGGTGGGGGTGAAGGATTGTAGGGCGGAGAGTTCACGTTTTGCCCAGTCCATTACTATGAGGATGCCATCGATGTCGCCGTCAACGTTCGCGAAGAACTTTGTTAGTTCGATGGCGAGGGTTTTTAGCGATTCGGAAAGGTTGTCGAGCTCGGAGACGATCAGGGGCGCGGATGTCATGTTAGCGTAGCGTACGCTTTCGCCGAGATCCCAGACTGCAACGCCGGTTTCTTGGAGGTCGCCGATTTGTCGGACGCCGTTCTCTGAATAGAATATCAAAGGTTCGAAAGAGCGTGCAAGGCCAGCGACCTTGACGAGATCGGGCAGTGGTGGTTGAGCAGGCTTTTGGGTGAGGAAGCGGAGGGTGGTGTAGGCGAGAGCGAGCATCATGAGAAATGACGAGAGGGAGCTCCATGATTTGGAGATGTGGGCGAGATATGTTCGAATCCAGGACAGGGCGGCTTCGATTGGTTCTGTTCGTTGTTGTACTTCTGCTCGTAGAGCGAAACGAAAGTCTTCAAAGAGTCAGTATAAATTCCTCACATACTGCATAAAGGCTGCACACAATTGTTCTGATTCTCAGACACTGCTACCGCCTCCTCCGTCCCCCCAAATTTTTGACCAAAATCTTGCCCTCCCTCAGGGTACGGAGAAGGACTAGGCTCAGGCGACTGTTCCTTCACAGGAGACATAGACCCCCTTGGAAGCGGTATATTCGCCGGCATCGTCACATCCTCGTCCTCCCTAGCACTCTCGTAGCTCGTACCCCTCGAGCGCGACGCACTCACAGAAGCCTTCAGCAGGTTGTTGTCTTGAGGATACGGCTGATGCCGATACCATCCCCCAGCGGCATTCTGCTGCCTCCACGCGGGCGGCGACCATGGCTCTTCTGATACGGGTTCATCTTCCGATACCGACTCTTCTAATTTGAAGCCTGAATGTTGCGAGGGGAGACCAAAGGCGGGGGAGCGCCCGTTGTTTTCAAAGTCCTCTAGTGATGCTGATAGTGACGGATGCTCGTCGTCCACTTGGGGACTCCACTCACGAGCTGCCATCATTGTGTGTTGTATACTCGAGAGGATAGCAATAGATGTAAAGAGCGTTTTCCCTTGCGTCACTGACGATTGCGCTACCAAAGCGTGGGCAGTTGCCTGGACAAGATTCCCAACACAAGCATACACTGTCTTGAGTCAATGTCTCTAGCCTTTGTCGCCTTGAACAAAGTGTGGCTCAGGCTTCAATGGGTGAGCCAGAAGGTCGCATGGTAGGGTCGTCGTCTGGATGAGGGGCATCGTGAGCGCGGTCTTGGATGTGGTCGTGGAAAAGGCGTGGCTGGTGAAGTGTGAGCGAATCGATTCCTAGCGCAGGGATCAGCTCATGCAAGGGCTAGGGCTATGCCTTTGTCATATATTTATCAATAATATCGCGCTAGCTCAATGTGGCAATCGAGAGCTGCACTTGATATGGACCCAACTTTGAATGTCTCAAAGGCGCTAGCACTCGTACAAGTACCTTTTCAAATTTCATCATCTGTAGATTTACAACCATAGATCCTATGATCTTGAACTCGCCGAAGGATTTTAAGACCGCGCCCGTTTCTATAATCTTGACATAGAAGACTTTCTCTTACGACGTCTATTTACTGCATTGTATCGAGTTTTCGCGAGATCGATACTTGCGAAAAAGCCTAGGCCAAAATCGACGGGTTTTTTTGCTCTTGCGACCTGCGCTTCCAAGATTGCATCCTCATATAGGTAATCATCTCAACTCATCATCCCACAAACAAGCACCCGTGATAGCACTCACGCGTACCATCGAGCTCGTGCGATTAACACATCCATCTCTCTCACAGGAATAATAATCGGTGGCTGTGCGGCTAATTATCGTAAATGCGTGCAATATATCCATATCACCCCTAAACGCCATCTAATGTAAATCGAACACGATAACGCCATCAGTTCTGCATGTGAGTACTCTACGAGACGCATCCATTGTTTCCCCAAAACCGGAAGGTAGTGAGTCAAGACTCGCTCGTAAGACACTAGGGAATGCGAGACTAGGGGATGCTTGGAAGGATAGCGGCGAATCAACAACGACGCAAGCATGAATTTGGATGATGCATGCAGGTAGGGAGGCTGTATTTGAATAACTAAGAGAAGCTCCAGTTTTGAATCGGCTGCCGTCGTGACACTCGCTATACAATGAGAAATGTGTGCTGTTGATGACCTATATTCATAAAGAGGGTAGAGGGATGAATGTTTTCGAAATAGAAACAATTTGTCAATCTCCAATTATCAGGACTTGATGTCTTCCAATGGCCATATCAAGCGGTCGCTGCTGCGATCTTGTTCTCTTCGAGCTTGGTCAAGGTAGATGAGCATGCGTGCTCGTTGGCTTAGCTGGTGGGTAGGTAGAGTACTCTGCTCGACTAGAGATTATCATTTCGTTCAGGGAGGTAGATGAGATTCCGTAAGTGGTAAGGGGACGTCGTAAGTATCCTCAATGTAATTGACAGCTAGGACGGTGTAATTGTGAAAAGATTGCACTCAAGAGTAAAAGTTGAGGTCTTTAATTCAACGGATTGCTCAAACATGTGTCCCAGGTGAATATTGGCGGCTCTGGGAAAAGCCGAAAATTATAAGCCTGCAGAAATACTGAGCGACGACAATGATGACCATCATGATGGCGTATGCGGCTTTCTCAGAATATAGGTGACGGTAACAATGTAGTACAGTAGCAAAGGAAGACTACATTAGTCTATTTACAGTAGCCTTTTGCTTTTAGGAATCCGAGGAGGACCTTCGAGACTATACCCACGAGCGTGTGGTACTTGAGAAAGTAATTTTCGGGATCTAAGATCTTTCCTAATGACACCCTGCCTGTCTGTCTATTCTAATCCAAGCCGTATAATACACTAGTATTAAAGTTGTAGAAAGGGAATCGGGGTATGAGTGAGAGTGGAGTAGGATGGGAGTGTCGAGAGCTATTTACTTGGTGGCGTTGCGGAGATGGCTGTGGTCAAATTAGCACAAGGCAATGATTGCAAATGAGCTGTTCATACGTGATCAGGTCGTTCCTGTCCTTGGCCTTCTTGAGGCCACCGAAAGCCATCTTGGTACCTGGGATGTATTTCTTTGGGTTCTCGAGGTATTCGAACTAAGGCGAACGTTAACAGCCGCTCAATTTCCTTTCCGGTCATGGAATTGCGTACCAGAGTGTCCTCTTTCCACTCAATCGCCTTGTGCTTGTTCGCATCCGTATACGAGAAACCCTCGACCTGACCAGTCTTTCGCCCAAACAAGCCGTGAAGGTTGGGTCCGATCTTGTTGCCCTCTTCTGCCTTCAAGTTGTGACATTGCGCGCAGCGTGTCTATGCATGGTCAGCTTCTGCAGAGGTCGGGCAAAAGGATGGTCTTCATGAGACTGTGACTCATACCTTGAAGAGGTTGGCACCCTTCTTGTCGTCGCCTGTTTGATAGGAATCAGCATTAAGGTCATAGCAGTCGTCCTGATCCCCATAGGAAGTCCAAGCCACCAGTCCAGCGTTATGGGGGTGCTCGCGGAGGCAAGAAGTGGCCGTGGTATTTGTCAAACACCACCTCCCTTGGGCTTTAAGAAGCTCAAGCTGTCTATCATGTAGCTTTCCGCTGCCTTTGGCGCTTCGAATAATGCTGCACAGTGGTTGAAAGCAAGGGGGCGTTTATGACAGGTCGAGGCAGCGACAGCAGCGGAAGGCGCGACGTACCATCTGAGAATCCATCTGCTCCTTTGGCCATGGTGAGTAGTGAGCGTGTTCTGAACAGGTATGAATCTGCGTTGTAGTAGTACGGGATAGGTAGCTGAATAAAGAGAGTCGAAGTTGGTAGGGCAAAAAGAATGTAAATGACGATTTGGATGCGGAAAAAAAGATGCGCTTGTCTCCAGCGAATCGCAATTTTCCTAATTCATGCCGGAAAATCCCGAGTAAGCTACGCCAAAGCACCTGACTGGCTGGATCACGTGACGATATTCTAGTGAAGCCTTAGAGAGCTCGACAGGATGGTCATCATTCATCCGCTTACACCGCTCGCTGGCAGCAACTCAAAGATGACCACCTGGGTAGTAGTTGGAGCCAGCAGGGGCATTGGCCTGGAATTCGTGCGTCAGCTTCTTGAACAAGGCAACTACGTTCATGCAACTGTACGCGACGTTGCCAAGGCTTCCGAATTATGGGCTCTTGCAGGAGCAGCCCCACGCGCAAATTGTCAGCTTCTTGAATGTGATGTTGCATCTGAGGCAGGCATTGTCGTATGTTTCTCAGGATAGTCGATGTTCAGCAGCAGATCTGACAGTGATCAGAGTTTCGCCAAGGATATCGTCAATAATAAACACATTCAGCGAATTGATCATCTTGTCCTTGTTGCTGGCATCCTCGAGTATTCCAACGTAGGTTGAATCCCTTCACTATCAGGGATTTTCATTGATCATGATTCCGTTATCATATAGCGTGCAATTGATCTGTATGACTCTGTAAAATCCATGGTTTGATTAGAGCCTTGCTTGCTAAGTGCTGTCAGCTCTTTCGATGCTTACTCGAAACACCTCACAACCAATGCTGTCGGACCTATCATCACGGCGCAGAAGTTGTTGAAGACCCGTATCCCCATTAGAACTATAACATTCATGTCAAGTGACTCGGGATCTATGAGCTCCTTTCGAGAGTTTGAGGATGGGTAATATGCACCATGTATATCGTATAGTATCCTTCTCTAGCTAAGTGAGATCAGATTCGCGGCATATGCTTCGTCCAAGGCAGCGCTCAATTCGATGATCCGTGTAAGACTTTTCGTTGCATAATGGGAAATTTTCCATGCTGAACTTGTCTAGCACATGGCCGCGGAACTCCAGCGACAGAAAATTTACACTACCGTTCTCGCAATGCACCCAGGAGAAGTACAAACGTGTGTGATCTTCTATCTCGTCTCGCCATCAGCTATGCTGACTATCTCTAGGGACATGGCGAACATCTCTGTGGACTGGGAAATTGAAGGAACCATCAGTGCCAAAGACTCGGTTACCGGCATGCTTAAGGTCATCACGAGCAAGTCTTTCGCAGAGACCGGATCTTTCTGGACTTGGGAGGGGAAGGTAAGTCATCCCAGCATGGTCAAAAATCACCATTTGTTGACTCGAACTAGCGACACCCTTGGTAACGGCTACATGCCTTTACGCTTCTACGATATGATAGCAAGCTCAGTACATAACGACGCGATACGAAGGCATGAATTGATGCATGGACCGGTAGGCTAATGAAGGTAAATGGTCACGAGAGAAGTTAAGTATGCATGTGCTTGGACGGCTGAGATAGTAGCTCAAGCCATACATTAGACATGATGGGAGCAATCCACCTTACAACCAAGCCGAGCTAACAAAGCTTCTCTTCGAATCTTTCATATCCAATGATGTAGCAGTGTAGCAATGTACAATTTAACTTCTACAATTACCGTGAAATCGACACATTTGCCAAGAACCTCATCGGCTAGTATTGCCCGTCGGCTGCCACCAAAAACTCGTCGACAATTCGATCAAATTTGCTCCCCCCCAATTCATCCCATCATCATCTCCAAACATGAGCGCCCCAATCCCCCGCTTTCTCCTCCCACGAGGCTACACCCACCCCTCCACCCTCCCCATCCGCTCACCCAAGCCCCGCCTCTCCCTTCCCCCCTGCCGCCATGCCTCCACCACCCCCCCAGAACCGCGGCCCATCCGCCTCGAAAAACCCGCCAAATTCAATCCCCCATCCCATGGCAAACGACTCAAAGCCTCACTGCCCCGCCACTACGGCCCTCACCTCACGGAGGAGCAAAAGACCGAACAAGCAACGAAGAAATATCCACGCATGATGCCCCCACCAGGGACGTTTATGTTCTGGTTCTTGACGAGTAGGGGGTTGCATGCGTTTATATCGCTTGTAAGCCTCCAAGCCATTGCTGCCATATTTGCGTTCATGCAGCGTCATCGGAAGATTTTACTTTGATGCTAATTGCTACTTTATTCTAGGGCACACTTGTCCTCCTCGCCTCCTTCACCGCCTACGAGAACTGGAAACGCGCCACCGTCTTCCGCTCGCAACTCCCCGACGCCTCATCCTTCTTCTCCCACCCTATCGCCTCCGCCTCCCAAGCCTACGAGGTGTGGCGCTTGGATGTGGCGCGCACGAGCGCTGAGACGGCGGAGAAGAGGAGGAGGGGGGTGGAGGATGTGCAGAAGAGGAGTACCTATCGGAAGGCGCATGGATTGGAAGATGAGAACGCACAGGGATTGGGGGGATGGACTGCGAAGAGTGATGGGGAGGTTTTGGGGCCCGCTATAAAGACCGGTGGGACGGTGGGACACCCCGTTGACGGGGTAGGTGTTGGTGGAGATTTAGTCACGGATGGCGGTATTGGGAGAAGTGGCGGTGATAGTAGGGAGATGTCGATTCATGCTGAATGGGAAGGCAGGAGGAGACCGGTGAAGAAGTGGTTTGGGATATGGTAGGCTTCAGGGGGAATACGTTGCATTTATACCCGAGTATATCTGTTGCATCAACGAATGTCTATTCATGCCAAATTATGCTATCCGCTTAGCGTCCCAAATAGTTCACCGAAATCAGGGAGAGGAACGGACGAGCTTGACATTATTGGGCCCCATTTCTCTGGCGAGGCGTTCTCAGAATGATCGCGTGTTTGAAGCAAGGACGAATAACCTGAGTCGTATCCACGGCGTCTTACTCTTCTTCTAGCAGAACTCTCTGCAATTAATGGGGGAGTATGACACGCTCCGTATTCGGACCATTGTGACGTCCTCGAAGAACAAGGCTGTTGGTGTCCAGACCTTCCTGGCGGCTGGTCAGAAAGATGGTTCCTATTGAAGGGGTCGAGGCCTGGCGGGAAATCTGGGTCGACGTAGCTATAGTTGAAGTTATTCAAAGCTATTGCAGGAACCGTCGAAGTCCAAGGATCAATAGAACCGCAGAGTTGGCCGTCATATCGAAGTATGTCTAGAGCAGAAGGAGCTGTGCTGTGGCTACGATTATTGGGCTCAAATATCGCGGGTGTGCGAGTGCTCTGCGCCACTTTGGCAGCAGCAGAGTAAAGAGCTGAGAGGTCGCTCGCTGGCACGGGAATAGTGGACGACGAGGCAGCGCTCGCAGGTCGTTGGCAACGTGTTGCGAAGTCATTATTTATGTCGCCGGCATAAATGGGTTCCTTGTGAGGATCTTGAGCGGTGTCCAGTTCTGCTTTCCTACGTGTTGATTGTGCGGGTTTAGTTTGCTCTTTCTGATGGATCAAAGGGGCGTCCCCGTAGGAGCTTAATTCATGCACTTCATGGTGTGGTTCGTCCTTCACGAAGGTGGAAAGCTTGCGTTTCAGCGTCGTCGGTGGATTCATTCCACCCCGGGCAGCACCGGTGGGAATGCTGACAGTACCACAAGGGCGAAGTAACGCAGGACGAGCTGGTCGAACCCTGTTACGACCTTTGACCCACCCCCTGACTTCGTCCGTTGTAGGCAGGCACACCGACTCCGCCATGAAGTGATCCTCGATATCTTGAAGTGTGGCTTTGAGCGGAATTACATAGGCCTCGCCAAACATGTCTGAGGCGACAACATGCCCATATAACTCATGAGTGGTATCATCAATAACCCATGATCCGCAGTCACCAACTTCAAGCGCTATTCGATTGTCAGCGTTGCTAATAATAGGATATCATTTAGGTATTAACTCACCTGAACCCTTGCAAAGCTCTACACTATAGGTCTGCGCGAAATGCTTGACTCTCCCCGTCATCAAAAGGGAAGTTGGAGCTGATAGTCTTCCGCATTTGACACCTCCCATACCTGTCAACATGACTACCTTGCGACCATTCTCGACCCTCATAGATCTGCGAGAGACTTCTTTGAACTCGCTACCAATGACAATTCCATCGCGACTTGTGTCTGGTAGCACGAACAAATTGGGCCGATACATGGAAGGATCATCCATCTCAATAACGGCCCAATCAAGATTACGCTCCTTTCTTGGGTGATTGCTTGCGACTATGGCCTCAGAACCAATCGCTGACCAAGCATGCGCTGATTCTTCAACTTCGGGCTGGTTTGGCCGTGAAGATTCATCGCGCACCGATAGCTGCACGCTGGAGATATCTTCCTCCTCATCTATGGCTAAATCAAATTCAAAGTCTTCCACCGAAAATGGATCATCGCAGTCACCATCAACTTCTTCATAGTCTGAGCTCTCTTCCTCTGTCGTGTCCTGGTCTGCTGGATCTTTGGCAAAGACGTGACCCGCAGTCATTGCGTAAAGCATGGTACCCTTCTCATGGGTTATGACCTTTATCACACCACCTATTTTAGCCATACGACTCTCGACTCTGATGGCTCTCCCACACAGTGTAGATATTATTCCGCCGGCATCTTCGCGTATCTCAACAATGGCATCAGCGGCCATTACTCGGGGTGGTCTGCTGCAGACCCATATTCGAAAGTAGGGCTGATTCGTGGTAGGTTTACGAGATTGAAATTCCGATTTCACGTGCTGCTGGTTGAAGAATTGCCTGACCTGAAAGCGTCTCGGAGTCAGTGTTGCCACTGAAGGACGGCGACCGGGTTAAGAGGTTAAGGTAAGATCCTCCAGAAAGGCACCTACCCTTTTGACGGCCTTTTCTTCGCACATCACAACATAACAATACCCGATAGTAGCCTCACTCTCACCTAAGACTTTCAGCTTCACTGAAATATTGCTTGTGCTAATTCGCTTTTTGCTCAAGTGCTCGCAAAGAGATTTCTCGTACAGCTCGTTCAGATCCAGGTATCGGCTTTGCACATGGGAGGGTATTTCTCTGTCGAAGACCTTAAGCCTCGTAGTCTTGCGTCTAAGGATGTTACCGGTTGGTAATTCTACTTCGCATTGGGAGGCGTCACCCGACTTGATTGGCGTATTGGTCGCCGCAGTCGCGTAGCCTGAGTCGGTGCCATCGCGAAGGCTCGTTTTCGAGGACGACTGTGACAGATCTGTAGGAGGTGTGTCCGCTGGGATTGTATCTGTCGAATTTGGGTAAGCCATATTTGAAGATCAGCAGTCGAGGCTGCCAGCTTCGAGGTAAGGTAAGGGAAAGAGTGTGTTGCTCGCACGAAAAAAGGCGTTCATGCTTACATTCGACCTTGCAAGTCTGCTGAGGCTATGTGCGTCCCTCATCAAAGCGGCTTGCACAGCCCCAATGCGACAGGAACGCGCAAGCCTAAGTTCACCTCACCACGCACATTCTCTTTCGAGGATTGGTGGAATAATGCAGTCGAATTTGTTCCGGTCATGGTCGCGAATTATCTACCGTTGTTCTCAGTGGCAGGCAAGTTGTGAGTGATCCTTGTCCAAATCAGAGTAGAAACGGTTCACGCCCACTAGCGGCATTGTGCACCCGCGAGGTACGAACCATGGGCGCTGGCGCTAAACGGATGGCCCGCGCACTAAAATTTATATAGGGTAACCACCAAAGTCGAGTAAAATAAGATATAAACCTATAAAAAGGTAATAAACCGGTATATAATAAGTTTTTGATAAGATTATAAATAAAGGTATAATAATTATAATAAAATAAATAATAAAGCCGTATATACAAGCGATGAATAGGAGCCAGATTTTCATAAAAGCTTGCGGAGATACCAAGTCACACTTCATGCTTGATGATGAATTGCGAGAAGAAATGACTGCCTGTGGGTCTGCCAATTGTTAATATCTTACCCCACAAGTGTGCGTCGCTCTAGCTGTAGATGGAATGCGACTTGCATAGCCCCTCTTCTGACAGCCATGGGGGCAATTGAACATCACACGCGTCTGGCGTTAGCTTTCCGTTCGTCATATCCGTAAACCCTGCGCTTCACTACCACGGAATTGGTCACTCGGTAAGTAATCAGAGTCGATGTGGTTGAAAGCGGCCATTTGAGACCTGAATTCTACATGCTTCCATGTTGTGGCTAATTATCCTCGAAAGGCACTTGAAGCGTTTCGAGCTCGGACTTTCACGTACAAACATAACATATGAATACACTGTCTTGACTCGATCTTTTTTGGTAACTGTTCTGAAATCTTAAAGCATAGTTCCTTGGTATGGTCCAAGAAGCTGTCGACAAATGAAAGCTCGCATGAGTGTGTGCTCGGAACCTTTCTGATATCGTCATTCCCAATTTCGGAGTTGCCTTGTAGAAGGACTGTAGAGTACCGCCACTCCGAACTCTACCCTTTTTCTCTTACCCTTTATTAGTATTCTTTAGAGAATTGAAAAAACTGTGCTGTGGTTGAGAGCGAGACATGCAAAAAGTTCTCGAAGAGCGATTGGAAGAGCGCTGAGATGAGTAACCCGAGTCGTATCCTCGTCGCTCCCGCCTTTGCGAGCTGTGACGGACCCCGAACTGGGTTGGTACTAGATTTGTTTGAGGAGTCGGTCTAGTGACTGAGAAATGTGTAGACTCCTCCCTATTGGTGTACAACGATACGTCGAAGTGACTCATGGGCGAATCTGATCGATCCTGTGGGAAGTCAAGGCCGTTGCTCCTTCGGTGGACCCTTGGACCATCCATCGAAACGGACGAAACCCCGACTTGTATTTGCGACGGCAAATCTTGTCTCATCGGAACGGGAACTTGACGACGAGAGGAAAAAGAATATCCACGGGGTATTGTGGACCCCTCCGCTCTGTTCTCACTGCGAGCCTTCGCCCTGTTTTGTGAGCTCATTGGGGCAGTATTGCTCTTGCCATGATGCTTGAGCAAAGCCGAAAGCTCGGACTTAGTCGGAAGAGATACCGATTCAGCTCCAAGCACTTCTTCCACCTGCTGAAGTGTGGCTTTGAGGGGGACGACATAGACCTCGCCGAACATGTCCGCGGCAACCACATGGCCATATACTTCATGTGTAGCGTCATCGATGACCCACGAGCCGCAATCGCCTCGTTCGAGTCCTGTCTTTGTATTAGCTGCTTAGCATAGCAACATGTTGGGAGTAGATCTTACTTGAGCCGTCATATAGCTTCACAATATACGTTTGAGTGAAGGTTCTGGCCGACCCTGCCATGAGGAATGAAGATGGCGTGGATATTTGACCCCATCTTGCTCCGTTCGTGCCACTCATGATAACGACCGTTCGGGGGGCCTCTAGCTTCATAGACCTGCGCGAAGTCTCCTTCAGTTCTTCACCGACAGCGAACGAATTGTTGCCATCTGCAAGCACAAGCAGGTTTGGACGGGACAGCGCTAGATCACCAACATCCACTAGGGCCCAGTCCAAATTCTTTCTGGTCCGACGAGAATTGTACTCCATAACCGAAATTTGAGTGAACCTTGTCCGTTGAGGTTCACGCCCTGAACCTTGCATGGGCTTACCGAAGCTGTTCGTATCTATGATTTCATGCATGTTCTCGTCGTCACCCAACGCCGAATCAAGTTCGAAGTCTTCTTCATCAAACGAATTGCAAGTATTTTGGTCCCCATCATCCTCGCCAACGTCTTCTTGACACAGATCCGGACCAATTGCTTCTCCTTGTATCACCATATGCTCCGCTGTCATACCATAGAGTTTTGCCCCTTTTTCTAAGGTTGTGACATTAATTATCCCACCTAGCGTTGCCATACTATCTTGGACTCTGACAAGTCTCCCACACAGTGTAGCAGGCTCTGGAACGGACTCTCCGTAGACTTTTTCTAGTAGTTCATAGCCGGCAATCGGTCGGGGAGGCCGATTACAGACCCAGATTCGGAAAAAGGGTAAAGTCGAAGTCGGGATGCGGGGTTGATACTCTGATTTGATATGCGGCTGATTAAAGAACTGCTTGACACGCTTGACCACCTTCTGTTCGCATAGCACAACAATCCAGTGTACGGCGGAGGCTTCGTCTTCGCCGAGGACCTTCAACCGCGTCGATATGGAGCCAAAGTTAACTTTAGTCTTGATCAGGTATTCATAGAGGGGTTTCTCAAACAATTCGTTCAGATCAAGGAACCGATCTTGGACATGGGTAGGTATTTCGTGGTCGAAAACTTTGAGCTTGGTGATTTTGCGCTTGAAGATATTGCCAGTGGATATTTCTAGTTCGCCACGAGAGATATTAAGGGGAACTCTTTCTGGCGTGTTAGTCGTGGCAGATGCGTAGCCTGAATCAGTGCTTTCTGTCAGGCTCGCTTTCGAGGGAGTTTGAGACATGTGGATCGAGCTTGTATCGGACATTGCTGACATGTAAGACTCGAACTGCCCACGAGGACAAATGCTCCCCTACTCAAGGGAAATGCAAACAGTCAAACGTAAGAGCAATCGTGAAAGCGAGCACGAGTCGAATTTGCAGTACGAAAAGAAAGAATCGCAAAACATGATAAGTACGCGATTTAGCAGCTGGTGGTAGATTGAGCTTAGTTGCCCAATTTGCTGCTCAGATCCACGGCGTTGAGTGCTTCAGCTCATCGCACAGGCGTCCAAGTCCAAACTTTATTCGGACACCGTTCTTGATGTTTTCTGCTCAGTCCGAAAATTTGCGATTAACTTGAGAGTATAGAAGGTTGGCCGGTTGATAGCGAGGCAGAGCGGCTCCACACCCCCATTCTCAGCTGTACGTAAGCGTTATGGGCTGTGTGCATGCATAGCCCCACCTCAATGACCAACAAGCAAGTCTAGCATCATGCACTTTAAATCCTAGCCTCCCACCTGTCAAGTCGGCAATTAATCGAATAGGTGAAATAGATTGGATCACGCTACAATAAGAAACTACAGTATCGTTCCCTGCGTCCGTATCTTAAGGGTATACTATCTGACATGATCCAAATTATGGGACTTCATCTTATGCGTTGTGTTTGCGCTTCCAGATATCAGTTCGGCCGATATTTGCCCTTTCGCGATCACAAAGTGAGAAGTCCCGTCCTTTATGGTAAGGAACCATAGCTTCGGAATCAGTTGGGGCTCTGAGACCAACCTTCTCCATGGTCAGGACTGGTTGATGTAGAAGTGGGGGGAAATAGGGGAATGGTTTTGGTACAGATTAGCCATAGAGTGGTCGTCATTGAGCTGGCGGAAAATCGCTCGAATGGATTAGTGGGTCGGTATAGTTATAGTCTGGTCGATGTCGCCGTGGGAGTGGAGGGAACTCTAGTGGATTGCTCGCTGGAGGATAATAGGATCCGCGATCGTGAAGGCTCTAAAACGCTCCCTGGGCTCTGCGTAGGGTTCTTCGTGTCTTCTGCGACGGGATCTAGGGATCTTGTAATGATCGTCGTTAACAGAGCGTTCTGGATGAGCAGAAGGGCGAGGACTTGGGCTTCGTCTCTGAAAAGGGTGGGTAGGCTCTGATGTATATGGCTCACTTGATCTGGATCTAGGTTCGCGCGAGGGTGCGCTCAACGATGAGTCCTCGTAGTGTCTGCTCCCACTTGATGCAGTGGGCCGGGTCGAACTAGTTCTTTCGGAGAAAAGGTCGCTCTCATACTCAGAAGCCTCGCACGACTAAGACGATGATCTGTAAGTTTTCTCCTTGGTCTCGAGCTTTCGCAGATGGGTAATTGAAATTCCGTAGGGATTCTCCTCTCGAGACCATCGAGATCTGATGGCAAGGCAGCTCCTGTAGGGTCCTTCCCGAGGCTTAGGAGCAGATCGGTCGGTGGTGTGATCAGGCGGTGAAAGGCTGGGGCGGCGGACACCCCGCGCATCCCTCGGGTCATAATAAGCCGAAGATATACTATCTTGACAGGAAGTTCCCCCCATGGAAGCATACCCTGAATCTTTACTAGCTCTACTCGTAGTACTTTCGTGGCTGCTTCTATAAGGGCGACTGTATGGAATGTCAACGGACCTAGAGTGCGAGTCACTGCGTGTAGGGCTATCAGGTCTTCTCGTTGCATTGGATGTATAGCCCGAAATCCCGACCGTAGAGACGTCCCGATGTCGTTGAGTCGTATCATAGTATGCGAGATTGACTACTTCGCTCGTCAACAACGAAGGGTAATCTACCAGAGTATCGGCAGGAACACCTTGACGAGGTCGTTGTATTAGAATAACGCGCATGCTTTGAATGTCCATTATGTCACTTGCGACCGGGCGTTGATTGAGAGTAACAGAAGCAAGCTGATACTCGTGCCTCGGATCTCTGTTATTTCGTTCATCAAGGAGCCGAACGATCTGGCGTCGTCTGGAACCTTCCATTCCAAGGGCGTCATACTGCTGAGAAGCCAATTTCCCTCGTGCTTGCTGTTTGTCAAGCTGCTGCAAAAGAGTGGCTTGACTTGCAATCATTGTAGTCCTCCGGGTACGGGCCCACGGGTCCTTCCGTCTAATGGTGATAGTGGGTTCTATGATGAATGTATATCCCTCCAACCACTCACCAACCCCTTGGGCCTGGCGGCGAGTAGTTCAATGTCGACGGCCGGAGCTTCGAGATGTGTTGCCGTCGCCTCGCTGCTGCTCATTCGTACTTAAGAACTCTGAGTTGCATGGTGGTGGGCCCAGTAGAGCCCGGCGGCCTCCAACGGACCCGGCGGGGGAATGGCCCAGATCAAGTTGTAATCGATCGACATCGGCATTCAGACGTTGCATAGCAGCGGGCTCCTCAAAAGGAATTGGTGTAGGCGGCGCTGGTTGTTTGCCATTTTTTTGGTCATATTGACGGTTGCTTACCCCTTCCGTGAATGATCCGAGCAGCTGCGGTGACTCGGTCTCCGTTGGAAGGGACACCGACCTAGTCCCTGTATGTCTCGAAGGGTAGCATTGAAGGGAACGATGTATGCCTCCCCCAAGGCGTCTAGCGCTACGATGTGGCCATAGACCTCACAAGTCTTTATATCGACAACCCAGGAACCACAATCGCCTGGATCTAATTTTGAGTTGAGATTTAGAGTTAATTTATATGTTTCAGTAGCCCTCGTGGAAAGCCCCATGTTGAGGTATGATGTCGAAGTTGAGATCTTCCCCGGCTTGAGCCCACCTAATCCACTGACAAGAACGACTTCTCGGTCAGGGTCATCTACCATGGGTTCGCAGGCCAATGCTCGCAGATATCGACTAATTTGAGGGTTGGAAAAAGGAATCGTAAAGACATTCAGACGTTGTTGAGCAGTGATGTTCTTAAAATCTACTAAAGCCCAGTCCAAGTCGGGTCCAGCATTGGGGTTAGATGCCACAGATATATGACCGATGAGAGGCCATTAGAGCCGCACACTTTGCATTTCTCTGGGCCCAGAGATCTCTGTTCCGACATCTCCTCTGTCTTGATCCCCTTCGAAAGCGAGTTCAATTTCAAGCTCATCCTCGTCCAGAAGGCTCTCTTCATCTTCATCATTGTCCTCTTCTTCGTCAGACCCTGGATTGCTACCCTCGTAGAATGGTTCCTCTGTGATAACATGGCCAGCAGTCATGCCATATAGCTTCTCAGTGGCATCAGGTAGACGCACTTTGACCACCCCACCGAGGGTCGCAATACGGGCCCGATCGGGTTCGCCAACTTCAATCATTTGTCCGCACAACAGGGTGCGATCTCGCCAGTCCGCGTATAAATTTACGGCTAGAGCGGCCATTGCTCTAGGTGCTCTATTACACACGTAGACTTCGAAGGACGGCATATCTGGGTTGCGCGGTTGTTACTCAGCTTTGATCTGTGACTGATTGAAGAACTTCTTGATCTTTTTCGACGCTATCTCGCAACACAGGACAAGGATCCAAGGCTTTGCCGTTTCTGAACTTTCACCCAAGACTCTGAGTTTCATCGCGTGCCCACTAGGCTTGACTCTGGCCTTGGTGAGATATTCGTAGAGCGGCATCTCAAACAATTCGTGTAAATCGGAAAATCTGTAACGGACTGATTGAGAGATCTCTGGGTCGAAGATCTTCAATTTCACCACTTTACGAGTCAATGCGAAAGGTCCATTCGAAGGGATGGCAACACCTTCCGCGATGGGTTGACAGGCTTCGATCCCTCCTTCTGCCATAGGACCGGCGGAGCCGTATCCTGAATCAGAACTTATCAAGGGTACTTTCGTCGACCAACGGGATGTATTAGGCAGTTCAGTGGAGACGGAAGTTCGTACCGATTCCATGATGGCTGCAGCGGGCAACTGGCCCAGATGAGTAGCACTTGGAAAGACTACAAACCCCCAAGACTGCACACCAAACGTGCGGAAGACCAGAGAGTTCTTCATTGAAGACTCAAGCCCAGCCGCGATTGGACACTTGATATCTTGTGAGCAGACTCAAAAGCCTAATTCTTTGCTTCCATCGACTGTTGTGATGTCCAATACCACTGCTTGGTTCGACACCTAGCCTGAAGCACGAGGCTGAATGTTAATGGACGAGAAACTTAAGGAACTATGCAGGTCTTACTTCAATAGATTAAAGAAGAATATACAAGTAACTCTCAGATTTCATCATGCAGATTGTTGCTCAAGAATGTTGAAGAATGGTTTAGCTGGAGATCGCGGTGACCTGAGGTGGGGGGCTCTGCATGGGCTGAGTACCCGCCAACTCGGGCCCTGCAGTCATAGCGGCGCATGAAGACAGGGTTGTATTCTTCTTGTGCCTAGAACAAGAATGGCTGCCATAGCCACCTATAATTGTGTAAAAAGAGGGGAAGGCTTACCAGACAAAATTGAGATGAAACCCTTTCATTTGCGCAGAAATCAATGAATTGAGAACATCGGCAGTCCACTATGGTCGCTACTACGTTCTCAGTATCACTGTCACCTCTAGAGAAGGTTTCTGAAGTCCAGCTCCAAGAATTGGGTCAAGTCCTATGGGATTGGTCCCTTTGCGATGATTGTAAGAACGGCAGATGCTGCTTCGACAAGGAACAATGCCCTTCACAAAGATCTGAACGTCTTGCACGATTTTTTGGACATTATAAATACCTGACAGGGTCTTATGAGCCCAATCTTGGTCCCGGTGAACACCCTGCCCTACTGTACGTCTTTTCCGACTGCTTTCTCTGTCACCGTGATCGTATTTCGGGTCAAGAGATATGCTACTTAAGCTTTTGTTGATAACTCACCTACTATGCAAACCATTCATCAATTCTCTTGTATATCGCGACATTGCTGACTTCGAGGTCAGTACACATGATGATCTTTTCGATGTTATAAAATATCTGAAGCAGGAACCTGACATCACGCGTTCACACTTTGCTATTAGATTTTTGGAGAACCGTCCTGATCGCTTGCCGCCACCATTTGCAGACCGGGAGCGTGCCATAAATCTCGCCGTAAAAGTCATGACCATGATCAATTGTTCTGCGCAGCGTCAGTCTTCCGGTCTGCTCGAGCATGGCGCATTTCAGATTCCATGGCGCCCCGACATCACATTTACTCAATACATTCTTGACATCTTCCCGAAGACGGAACATCCGAGCTTCAATGACGAGGATCTGAAGTTCCAGCAGCACATGAAGACATCTTTAATGGCCAGAAAGCTTAGGAAACGTATTGGTTTGAGGTTTCAACCAACGGACGACCTAAGAGCGCATCTGAAGCTTGATAGGAAGAGCAACATGGTAGAGATTTACCACCACACAGCTTTCCTCAAGGAGCACTTAAGACTTACAAGAGATACGCCTGGTCTCTCCACGAGCGAGTCACTCAAACTGTAGGTAAAGAACATCTAACCTAGCAGACCCTAAAGTAACGTCAGCAGTGGTGCAATACCCCGTCAACTTGCACTCGAGGTCCTCGACTCAGTACAGAAAATACTATTTCCGCTCACAGACCGCAAATCGAAATCTCTCCTCCTATCTCTTGTATCGACTTACTCTTTCGACCCCGATTGCCTTCGCTTTGAGTCCACTTCCATCCGTAATACCGATGAGAAGGATGTTACTTATCATTACTTCGGAGAGCATCTTGCAGACTTATACGATGCATTGGAGAATCCGATTCCTCAAGGCTGGTTCCAAGAGCGCTTAGAACGCAAAAGTGGGCCCAGATACGTGATGTTGGCGACTTTGGTTGGCGTGACATTTGCGGTAGTGCTAGGTATGGCTAGTCTGACAGTGGGAGGGTACCAAGCTTGGGTTGGATACCAACAGTGGCAGCACCCGGTGGCCCCAGGGAGTAATTGATATTCAAGCTGGACGACCTACAATCAATAATCTCGGTCACACTATTTTAACCCTATAGAGATAAAGATGAAATTGCCAACATTGAAGAGAATCTTTGGGGGGAACTACGGGGGAGGGTGGGAAGATAATTCCGGTTGATCGTTTTCGCTGTGGTCATACCAAACGTGATGTCGGCGTAATAGGCGCGTCGCGCTAATATCGTAACATCCGCCCGTCATGGCGTACTGTACTGATGCTAGCAGAGCTCACATCATTCTAGATTTTGAAACTTGACTGCCTCGAAAATGCTATGCCCAAGTCCCTCTGCGCTCCTCTGACGTTCTATCCCGCATACTGCTTTGCGCTCTCTCCAACCCATAATACCTGGTCCAGATTGACGGCACCAGACGTCCACGCTCTTCAAGAGCGGTCAGGCTTCGAAGGTACGTCTCTTCGGGCTCCACAGCGGCTGTGGACGTCTTTCCCCTACATATCTAGCGTGCTGACACTGCGCCATTCAGGACAAAACCTCTACTTCCACCTAAACCACCCTATCAAATGGATTCGCCTTGTGGGCGCCATTGTCGCTCTCGACATCTTTGTCAATCGCTGGATCATGATCCTGGATGATAGCAGTGGTGCCACGGTTGAGATTACTTGTGGGCGACCTAAGTCTAAAGAACCTACAATGCCAAAGGATGACTTGAACGGACTTGCCAAGGCATCTGCTATTCCGGATACTCCTACAGAAGGGACTACGGCTACGGGTCGGTCTATCGATTTGACCGGAATTGATGTCGGGACTGTGGTTAAGGTGAAGGGCGGTATTGGGTCGTTCAGAGGGGAGAAGCAAGTCCTGTTGGAGAGGATATGTATGTGACTGTTTACGCCAAGTCTAAAACTAAATGCGCAATCAGACTAACCCCGACTACTCGTCTTGCAGCCATCGTCCACACGACAAACGAAGAAGCCGCCTCCTGGGCTGAAAACAACAACTTCCGCCAGGACATCCTCAATCACCCATGGGTAGTCAGCGAGCACGACGGGAAGCGAGCGAAGAGGAAGGCAGAAGGGCTAGACCGTGAACTCAAGGCGCGAGTCGAGCGTCGACGCAAGAAACTTCACGCCATTCCAGATCCTAAGAGTGCTGCTGCGGAAAAGGAGAGGGAGAGACGGGAGGAAGCGAAGAGGAAACAGGACGAAGAGAGAAGGAGACGCGAGGAGGCGAAGAAGAAGCTGGAAGACGAGAAGAGGCATGCTACAGCGGCGGATGCGAAGAACAAGCAGAAACGCGAAGAAGAAGTAAAGCGCCTTACTACAGAGGAAGAGAAGGCGAGGAATGAAGAGGCTACGCGTACGAATACCGAGAGAGAGAAAAAGGAGCGCGATAGAGGTCGAAGAGAGCAAGAGAGAAAGATTCGAGAGATGGAATACCAAAGATTGATGGAAAAAAAAGGAGCGCAATAGAGGTCGAAGAGAGCAAGAGAGTAAGATTCGAGAGATGGAATGCGAAAGATTGACGTCGCAAGTAGTAGCGATGATCTGTGGCAGAAGCTCTGGAGTGGTCCTAAATCTGTAGGACGCTAAGCCTAACTTGGATTTTATGTTCATCTCTTGGGTCCAACATTGAATACGACATCTCTTGGTATGCTCTAAAGGAGTCAATATCGAGCTCGTGCTCGCTCAAGTTGGGCAGAAAGGCTAGTCTTCGGGCTCCAGAATTGCGGATGTGCAGATTGGCATGCTCACGATGATTTAGATTCGCCATGTTTCCGGCTCAAAGGCAGCGAAGACCAAACCATGTCCCGCTCTGAAATCATTGGAAATCCGATTTGCATAGGCGTAACGCCTCATAACGTTAGACAGGCAGAACAATGTTATAGACTCCCTTTGGTTCACCCATGGGGGTGGATGTGGGTGAGTTTGGTGCGGAATCATGTTGCCGTGGTTGGTGCAAAGGCTCGGTTGGAGGTGGATTTTTTCTCGGCTTGTTGAGAAATCGCCGGCTTTTTGGGGGTTTGGTTTGTGGTTCCATGGAATGGTGCTGATTTTGAGGGGTGTATAGGTTGTGCCGAAGCAGTGGACGACGGTCGAGGAACGGTGTAGTACTGTTGTAGATACAATTCTGAGGACGAATGAAGGGGTTTCGTACAAATTGTGAGTGTAGTCCGTGAAGTCGTCTTACTAGACTTGTGCTTTGATGGATTTGAGTCGTGGAATAACTATTTTGGGAGCAAAGGTTTCCCTTCTAGCTCCAGACATGCTTTGGTACAAGGAATTTGTCTGAGAAGGAACAGACTGACTCGAAACGTGTAATTAGGCAGCGGCGGTTGCGGTTGAGATTATGTGCGTGGAGGCGAGGGGTGAAGGGGGTCTCGCGGCGGGGTTGGGTGAGTCTGAGTGCTGGTTTTTTATCGTTTTGAGAGATTCTGTATTGAGACTTGAGTGGCTGACAGTATGTGGATGGCAAGCAAGAACAAAATCTCTTTATCGAGCTCAAGGACCTAAAAGTTCATCCACCTCCGCTGGCCTTAGGGGCTACAGGGAATGCGAGTACGTTGGAGCTTACTTCTTCGTAGGATTTAGCGAGCAGATAACAATCGAAAAGGAGTTTAACTAGCAAGGAATGCGAAAGTTGGATGAGATTACTTACCTTCAATATTCAATTCACGCTTGATTGTATCTACGCCAATTCCCCCACCAAAACTTGAGGAAGCTAGGCGAACTTATTAACCATCAATCAGCTCTTTCGCCAGAATCTTGGCTCTTAGGAGAAGACCCTCAAAGAAGAATCAAGCCGCAACCAGAGCATTGCAGCCGTTGCACCTAGCTTGGCAATAAAGCAGGACCATCTGTTTACCTATTTTGATGGCAAATTTGGTAAGCACAGACGGATGTAAGGAACTGTGTGATTGCTGGAATCCTTGGCGAGCAGGTGTTGAGTCGGAGTGGCTGATCAGGAACCATGGTAAGGCTGTTCTGTGTAATCAATCACTCGATCTGTGATGGTCCTTTCACCACGACAATCAATCTTGGTCCCGTTCCTGAAGGTCAGGACAAATGCCACGCTATCAGCACGACAGCAGTGCCACAAGATGCTACCATCCCGCCAACATCGGATGGTTCCTCTTCCGTTCCAACATCGATAGGTTCAGGATATTTCCCAAGCGGCTCAGGCTACAGCACAGGCTACATTCCATCAGGTACTGGCGCGGGCCTAGATATCCCATTGGGACGGGAAGCCCATCAACGGTCAATCCTTCGGGCACTGGCAGCGGGACCAACAAGCACGAGTCCAAAAACAACAAGCGCCTCCCGTTCTGAGGTAATAGTCAACGTCCCGTCCGGCTTCGTACTTCCTTCAGGGGAGGTACTTCCGCCTGGATACGATTTCCACTATAGATCTGCTGCTTCGTCTAAAGCACTGCCAACGCTCTTTTTCACACGCATTCTTGTTCTGGGCGTCAATGCCATCTTATTCCTTAAATAGAGGTCACTTGGGCGTGAGCGATGGATTTGTTCTTAATGTATCTGACAATTTTCATAACTGGGAGCACTTGTGCACGAAATCATATCACCTAATTCAAGACCTATCATTCGTAGAACTTTTGTAGCAATACCCTCAACCTCTGTTTTCACCAAAAGCAATGATTTAGCGCGGTTTTCTCAGCCAATCAAAGCTCGCTTATCTGATCGATGACCTTGTTCACTTTGTTCCGCAGATCTTCAGCCACCCTACAATCCCAACAACAAACTACCTTTTAATTCGTCTTCTACCTCTCCTACAATAATGATCACATCACGGGCTGCCGCCCGTAAGCAAATTGGCTCTCTCTCTCATCGCATACACCCCTCAGTCGCCGCCACCGTGCGGGTCAATGGAGCACCTCATACATCACAACGCCAGCAAAGGCGAGGTCTAGCCACAGTACAGGATGGACCGCCACCGAAGAGGACACACTTTGGGGGGCTGAAGGATCAAGATCGGATATTTCAGAATTTATACGGGCATCATGGCGCGGATCTCAAGAGTGCGATGAAGTATGGGGATTGGTACAAGACGAAGGAGATGATACTGAAGGGTCATGACTGGGTTTGCCGAATCCGATCCTCTTATGTCCTGGCTGTCTTGCTGACATATGGTAGCTCATCTCAGAAATCAAAGCCTCCGGCCTTCGAGGTCGAGGCGGCGCCGGCTTCCCGTCAGGCATGAAATGGGTACGCCAGCCTCCGTCCCAATAGAACCGCCCCGGCTGACTGAAGCAGTCCTTCATGAACTTCAAAGACTGGGACAAAGACACCAAACCGCGCTACCTCGTCGTCAACGCCGACGAAGGCGAACCCGGAACCTGCAAAGACCGAGAAATCATGCGGAAAGACCCTCATAAGCTAATCGAAGGCTGTCTCGTCGCCGGGCGAGCTATGAATTGCAGTGCAGCTTATATTTACATCCGAGGAGAATTTTACCACGAAGCTACGGTACTGCAGCGAGCGATACAGGAGGCATATAAAGAGGGATTGATTGGGAGGGATGCCTGTGGAAGTGGATATGACTTTGATGTCTACATCCACCGCGGTATGGGCGCCTATGTCTGCGGCGAGGAAACCTCCCTTATCGAGTCATTAGAAGGGAAACCAGGCAAACCCCGCCTCAAGCCTCCCTTCCCAGCATCCGTCGGGCTTTTCGGATGCCCTTCGACGGTCGCTAACGTCGAGACCGTCGCCGTCGCTCCTACGATCATTCGAAGAGGCGCCAATTGGTTCAACTCGTTTGGCCGCGAGCGCAATGCTGGCACAAAACTCTTCTGCATCTCCGGCCACGTCAACAACCCGTGCACCGTTGAAGAAGAAATGTCAATTCCCCTCAAAGAACTTATCGAAAAACACGCTGGTGGAGTACGCGGCGGCTGGGATAACCTGAAAGCCATCATCCCCGGCGGTTCATCTACGCCCATCCTCCCGAAAACTACCTGCGACGAACAGCTAATGGATTTCGACGCTCTAAAAGACTCGCAATCCGGATTGGGCACGGCGGCTGTTATTGTAATGGACAACAGCACGGATGTTGTGAGGGCTATCAGTAGGCTGGCGAGTTTCTATAAGCATGAGAGTTGCGGACAGTGTACGCCGTGTCGGGAGGGCAGTAAGTGGACGGAGCAGATTATGAAGAGGTTTGAGAAGGGGCAGGCGAGGGAGAGGGAGATTGATATGTTGCAGGAGTTGACGAAGCAGGTGGAGGGGCACACGATTTGTGGTACGTTTTTATACCTTCAATGACTACTGGAGCAGTGCTAATGCCTATACAGCGTTGGGCGAAGCCTTCGCATGGCCGCTACAGGGTCTTGTGAGACATTTCAGGCCTGAGCTTGAGGCGAGGGTTAAAGGATATGCGGAGAAGCATGGTGGTGAGGCGAGAGCTGGAGGCTGGGATCATGATGCGCAGAAGAAAGGCTTGCTCATCTCTCCTGGCCAGTGAATGGTCGTGGAGTTCAAGATTTCAGTTGTACATAGCATGGGGCGTTTAGAGGTGGGGGCGTTCTGATACCGCGCCTTTGAGGTATGGTCATTCGAGAAGCATTCGAGATAGAGATGTGTCTGTCCTACTCCTTCAACTTCGCCGTTTTGAGATCATTACATGTTCGTTATTCTACTCTCAACTATCTCGAGCCGTTTTCGTGATCGCTTTGTCGTTTCATGTTCTGGCATCGTGGTTCGGCACCAACCACAACCGCGAAGATCCTCAAACACCACACGGCTCATTGCTCTGCGCCCCGCCAAGCTCTCGAGACCAGAATAGCAACGCGCCATCTCTTTATACTGTATAGTGTTTCATCTCTTGGCGAATACATAAAGCAGTGCGAGCACACGACTGCAACTCACCCCTCTCAAATTTATGTCGCTCACTCATTGCACTCGAATCACTACTCGAGCTCCAATTCCAACGTTGCAAGACCGCCATTGCTTGTTGAAAATTTTACCAACTGATTCTCATCACCTATATTCCTCCGCCTATCTGTATGATCGTGAATCGAACTGCGCAAGATGTATCTCCCAACCACCGCCCTCGCCCTCCTGATTATATCTATCATCCTAGTCGTCGTTGCCATCACATTCAATATCCTGCGCTACGGCCAATGGAGCAAGCGGGGTGGGTCGTATGCGGATTATTGATATGTATCACTATTTTCTCAATTTTGAGAATGTCTGCGATGGATTCAGATCTTCGATGAGAAATCATAACGCTGACTGTGTCTGCAGGCGCGCGAATAATTGGGGGCTGTGGAGGAGGGAGTATGGAAATCCGTGGACTAATTGGCCAAATCCTGAGAGAAGGAGAGAGGGGCGTGGGGATGGACATGGACGTGGTACCAGTGGGGACGTGGGTGCGGCGGGGGACTGGTATAAGATGGAGGATGGTACAAGATGGAGGATAGGAGTGGGGAGTGCGCGAATGGTGAGACCCATGGGTATGATGCTGTGAGAGGAGGTCTGTGGATAATGAGCGGGGTTTTTGGAAATATTCACATAATATGCATGCTTCGGACCTCCGTGCTCTTCTCTTCTTCTTCGATCCTTGAAATTTTCTCAGAACCTAAAGAATCAAAAGTATTGCTTTTGCTCAGACTCAGATTCGAACTGAAAATTTCGGGAATTGTCAGGTGGGAGCACCGTAGAGTAAACCAAAACGGCAGCATAATACTTAACAAGCCGAAGCTTGCTTCTCCGCTTGTCATCCTGACGTGCTGACCCGTGCACTACCCGAGCTCTTCAAGGATGAATCCACTCATCATAGACTTATGTTAACACGACTCCTCTGTGCTTGACAGATGCAGGAAAGGATTGAAGCAAGCGCTCTTCGTTTCGGAGTTCGTTGAACTATACAGTCAATAAGCCAACCAGAGTGCTCGTACATAGTACCATTGTAGTGAAAAGCATGTCCATATTGGTTGCGGAAGCATCATGTTGTATACTCGTATGATGAGTCTCATTGAGCATTATCAAAGCCAAAGGTCTCTAGTATACTCCTTTTGGCTCAAAACACTGACGCGGAAGAAGGACCAACAGCTCACTTGACTGGTAAATGATGCTTCTATCGCTCGTAAGATGCTCACCAGAGAATTTTCTGCCCAAGTGATAGCTCTTGTCCAAATTTCAAAATAAAGTGGTCGCGCGTCTGGCATGTTCCCAGTCCCGTGTCAATTTTCCAGCTCTAATTGATGATAAGTTTGACGATTTCCACCAAAGGTAAGTCTGAGTGGTATGGATGTCATGGCTTCAAGCCCCAATTCGTCTGCCAACCTTGTACATTCAACGCGCGGAAACGTACGTTCCATGCTCGACCTTCAACGAACTCGGATACCTCCTGGCTCCAGTTTGGTCCGATATGGCCGGTAATTCGCTCAGTGCGAGCTGTAGTAGCCATCTTTGAAGCCTTTCAAAGCACCTATTACGGCTTCCTCACCCCCTCAAATGCCGAACTAGCCAACCCCTCCGCCTCCACATTCCTTTCCCTGACCACCTGCCAAAACAGCACCTCAACACCCATCTCATTCAACCTCAAAATCACCTTTTCCACATCCTGGAAAAGATCCCCATTAGCAACTGGTATGCCCTTGGCATTTAACCACCCAGTCTTCTTCCACTTGCCCACCCATTCAGTCATACCTCTGCAGACATACTCTGAATGAGCCTTGATTACAATCTGGGTCAATTCTTCTTCTAGCTTCTCAACTTTGATCGTTACGGCCATTTGCAACGCAGCTAAGCAAGCCTGCAATTCAGCCCTCTGACTCACCGCCGCAGGCTTACTGGAGCGCTTGACGATATTCCAGGGTGAGTCTTTGGCGAAAAAGACTCCAATACTTGAGGGACCCCATACAGATGGGGTGGAGCGGCAGGCACCGTCTATGGCGATTATCAGTGCGCCTACGTGAGGTGATAGCTTTTTGCAATCGGTACATTTGTGGGCTGAGAGTGGGCAAGGGACCGCTGTTGAGAACCCGGTGCGGTAGTCTAAAGCATTTAGGTCAAATTCTTTACCGTAGATGGCGGTGGGGTCGAATCTGCGATCGATTTTGAATTGGTGGGGTTTTGAGGATGAAGATTGGCCGCATTCGGAGGGGCTGTGGTAGCTGATGGTCATTTTGTTGCTGATAGATCCTGCCTCAATTGTGTGTTCGCCAGTGAGAAGATCTATCAGAGGTGATTGAGCTCAAAAGATGCGGCATCTTTTGGCCGTCGTTGTTATGGGAACAAGAGGAAGTTTGGCAAAAGTGAAAGCAAATACCTTAGAACGCTTAGCACTAGGAAACGGCTAGCGGTGGGGTCGACATAGCGAGACAGTCAGTCCAGGAACGAGCAAGAAATTTGCACTAGACAACCTTGAATTGAGAAAGAGGTCTGGCAGTTCATCTCAAGCAAGAGCCATCAGCTACGTAATTGCGGCTCTTCTTGAGCACTGACAGCGAAGTCCGTCACTGTCAAGAATTTTCTGCTACGAAGTTCGGGCTCTGTGTCACTTATTCTGGCACCAAACCTGCAGAGCTTGGTTTAGAACGATATGGCAAGCAACGCGTCGATTGCTTGTGTTGACCACCAAAGTTACATGCGCCTGGCCCTATCTCAAGCTAAGAAGGCTCTCCCAAGGCCTACAAATTTCTGTGTTGGAGCCATTCTAGTTGATGAGAGCAGCAACAGCGTCTTGTGCACGGGTTACACTATGGAGCTACCAGGGAACACTCATGCTGAGCAATGCTGTCTAGCCAAGTACTACGAGCAATTTGAAACCCAACAAGGAGAGGGCGATTCGAATGCGGCGTCACAAAAGTTGGTCTTGTATACGACGATGGAACCTTGCAACATGAGAGCTAGTGGGAACGTGCCATGTACGAAGACGATCTTGGAGACCAGGGGTAGTGCCAATGAAGGGATCAAGACCGTATATGTTGGCGTGAAGGAGCCGGAGAAATTCGTTGGAGAGAATACTGGCAGGGCGAAGCTTGCAAAAGCGGGTATTGAATATGTCCATGTACCAGGCCTCGAGGAGGAGATACTAGCTGTTGCGACTGCAGGCCATGAGAAGGACTGAAGTCCTGCTCTTGGGAAAGCAGGAAGTAACAGATCACGTGGTTCCGCGTCTCGATTGAGCGCCGATCTTTGCCCGCTGGCAGATCTTACGAGTACGACTTGGACCCTGAAATTGTGGGATGATGATGCAATGTTTGCAGCGAACACGATTCAAATTCACCGTCATTGCTCACTCTCACCAAGAGCTTTTCCATTATCAACAACCGCGATTACACATGCGTCTTCCGATCACTCAGTCTTCCCTTCAGAGATCTTTCAAAACTTCAGCAGTCTCAAGCAGGTTCAATACTTCCAGGCAATTACCTCTCTCCCAAGTCCGCAACATGTCTTCAATGAGCGATCTCAACATTGAGAATACCAATATCAAGACAGCCAGCGGCGTGTCCCTCGATGAGCAGCAAAAGACCCTTGTAGGGAGCGTACTAGATGTGAGCCAAGTTCTCACCGGATGTCCATTGCCCAAGTTTTGCTAATCTACATACAGCTCTTCGCTGGCCGACCTTCCCTCAAGAAGCTCCAACTCTGGGCTGACGACGGCACTTTCGAAGACCCCATCACCGTCGCCGTTGGCCGTTCCCAGTACGAGCCCCAATGGTACGGCCTCCAAACCGCGTTCTCGGAAATCGAGCGTCTCCACCACGAAGTCACCTCCGGGGGTAATCCTATCTCCATGGACCTGCGCACTCGTTACGTGGTTAAAGGCATTGGCAAGGAGCAGACTATAGACAGCAAGATCAACATCTTCTATGACAAGGATTCAGGCAAAATCACCAAAGTCGAGGATAAGTGGGACGGGAAACTACCGGATAGCTCTATTCAGAATGTGAGTATTGATCAGATTATTAGTCCATGGTGGTGGGTGCATTATGGAGAGAGTTGGGCGTTCTGGGGATGGAGTTTTACGTGGAATATGTGGTGGTGGCAGGTGTGTGCTGCTGCCAGTTGGATTAAGAATTGTATTCGGGATGATCATCGGATGTTTTGCTGATTATTAATTTCTCCTAGGCTTTCCGAAAGATCAATGCCGTGACCGTCCCAAAGATGGTCTCAGTGCCGAAGAACGACGAAGAGGATGCGGCGCGGGGCAATCAGTGAGACTGACGTTTGACACTTATGACTCTGCGAGCTCCATGTACCAATTGCAATGCGCAATAGCGAATAAAATGCGATCCGTGTATGCCTCTATTTACCTACATTCGGAAGTGTATGCTTTGCTCCAAATCCAATGCCTTCAGCGGCAGGAAGGCCACATGTGTCCAAGAAACGGTAGGAAACACGTAGCTTCTAAACACATAAGCCAATGACAGTTTCTCGGGTGGCTCGTGCTTAACAATGCGTCTCGATCAACATACCATCATGATTCTCCTATCCGCGAAAGGAAGGAACGAGGCAATACAGATGAGGAGATGAAGTTGATAACCCATTTGAGGGCTAGGGCTATGGCTAGCGCCAATCAGGGTTTTTGTCACTTGCTGGCACGATACACAACGCAATCAACACTGCTCGCCCTCATGAATCAGGGAACTCGTATTCCATTATTGATCAATGTTTTACTACACAGCTATGCTACCTGTTATGTTCAGGCAGCCACCAAAACGCCTCGATAGCGCATTTTGCCCTCACGCAACGTCTTCATTGCATCAGTGATACCCTGCTCGTCCAGGGGCCAAGTCATGATCGTCAGCTCAATCTTGTGATCCACGGCAAACTTCAATATTCTGCGTATTTCAGCTCTTGGTGCACCAGCCAAACCCTGGATGCGAAGTCCATTAATCCATATTGGAAGCATGGGGACGGCAGGGGCGTCGAAGCTGACTGTTAACGGGTAGATGGTTCTCCCTGTTGCCATGATTGGAAGATATCTGGATTACCGTCAATGGGATACAGCCATCGCTGGGTGCAAGAAGACATAATTTTTGTAATCTGGTTGCTCACTACCGCATAACAGTAGTTGATTCACCTTCTCGACATCTTTGAATTCGGCGCTGGCTAGGCGAAAACCTGATAGCTTCAGCTTTCTTTGATTCTGTGCTGGAGAAGACGAGGACTTCGCAGCCCATAGCTCTCGCGGATTGAATGACCATATGGCCGCTTTGATGTCCTGTTAGCTGGGACTCGCAATGGCAATAGATAGCTCTCACAGTCCTCCTATCCCAACAATCCCAACTCGATCAGTCGCTTTAACGCCGTACTGACTGAGGGCTCCCCATACTATTATGCCGCAACACAGCAGGGGCGCTGCATGTGCCGAATCCAAGCCCTCATGGAGCTCACATAATGCGTCTGCATCCCATACGGTACCGCTACTCTACGCACATTTCGGAGTCAGCAATAATGCTTAGTACGATCTTCTAGGTTTGAAGCCATGATTTTGGGCCTGTTCTTGTACATAGGTTCCCGAAAAACGTCTCAATGACCCCAAAAAGGGGGAAAAGGTACGTATGAATGATCCCAGATCGTGATCATGGGTTCCATGTTCCGACCTATTCACGCAGTAGGTATTCATTCCTATGGTTTAGTAAGTCTTCATCAGTATATAACATGGAAGCCATCAAGGCCTACTTACCGCTTAAGCAGTCCTCGCAATTTCCACATATCTTGTGAATGTATGCGAACCCAACACGGTCCCCAGTCATAATCGACGCGACGTGTAGCCCAATATCTTGTACAAGACCAGCACCCTCATGGCCAAGAACCATGTCTTAGGCCAGATGAGCTGGGGCCCTCTGGAGCAAGGTCAAGTGCTTACCAGCTTTGAGGTAATGCTCGTCTGTGCCGCAAACGCCAGAATGTGCCACCTTGACATAGGCTTCATTTGTACCAAGCTGACGGTAAGTAGTGTCTCGGACAATGGTGGCATCCTTGGGCCCACTAAGCACGGTGAAGTTGATCGTCTCGTTAGACTCCATGATGTGAGAAAATTCCGAACGATGCAATTCTACTAAGATAGTAAGTAATTGTGAAATTTTTGTTCAAGATGCAAACTCGGGTATTGTAAGTAGCAAATTATTAATATCAACTACGTAAAGCGTGAAATATCTTCATGTATGCTTACGTAGGCCTTTCAATTCACAGGCAGCCGCTATTTAGCGCGATCGTTACTACGTGATCACTACTACGTGCATTACACGGCGCAGGATAGTCGCCATCCTGGCGTTCAATAGAAAGCTCGCTTCGTAAACCTTTGTTTACTCAACGTAAAGTTCGGCAACCCAGGCATAAGTGATTTTTGGGTGCAATTTTTCGAATCTCAACTGTCGTTCCTTCCTTGCTATTGTCCGTTCATGATAATGTATCAATCTTCCTCGGCTTCCACTCATGTAACTAATCAACTTGCTTTGTCAGTAATTTCATTTTCGTCGAAATTTTAAATCCAAAGTTGTTTAACTAGAGCGTCGCGCTACATAAACCCTTGCAAGGAGACCACAAGTGATTTACTTGCTTGATAAGCAAGTTTCTTCTTAGCGATGTGGAGTCTCAACCATGGCCTGGCCAGAAATTCCATTGGCACCTATCACCAATGCACGGAGGCCTTTGATGGATGCAGGGTAGACCGGGAGACCATGATAGCTGCCCCTGGACTGGACAGTGGTCATGTGTGGCGCCCCGCTTGGAGGTGGAGAACCCATTTTGATTTACTCTGTTTCTGAAGCCCGACAACACGTAATGAAAAGTGTGAGTGAACTCAAAGAAAAATACTTGACAATAAGTAGCGAGAGTGCCTGAGGTCAAGCCAGGAAATACAAATTATTTAAGACCAACGCTTTCTGCTTAGACTTTCTGGCACTGAAGACGGGGAAATCGCGGTTGCCACCTGTGAGCACTGCAAGTAAAAGCTATGCGCTCAACCAGCGCTACTTTATCATCTCTTAGGGGATTCTTAATCACTCGGTCGTTTTGACACCTTTCGAAGGGGCCGGTAGGATCAACAAATTGAAAATTTTGTTAATCGAAGAAGCCAGGACGCTGATCTAACGACGTCACGTCACCAGCTCTTGATCAATTTGCAGACATAATCAGCAACCTGCAGCCTTGTCGACGTCTTGGTAAGCGTAGTAAGCGCTAGTGGAATATGCTCGGGACACTTGTTTGTATAGTCTGTTATCCTATCCGCTGCACGTCAATGTCTAACAGCCGTTGAGGCGTTGTATACGAAGTCCATCGGGTATATTCGAAGATTGAATCTTCGCCCTCTTCGATTGGTCAGAGGATTGGGAAGCGTGAATATAATTTGCGTATCTCGTCAGTTGCTTAGTAATCCAGAAAATTTTCAAATTTGATTAATCATACTGCGTTTCGGTTGTACCAACTTGACTCGATAGAACCCCCATTCTTCTTGATGATGAAGGTGACTTGTAGTTTGTTGCGGAAACATATCACTTCGAACATTTGGCATCCACCGTCAGTTTTCGAACTCAATTCTTTCTGCATCCAAGCACACACTTATCCTAGTGAAATAGTTAATGTTTCACTCACCCTTGTCGCTACTATTTCCATGTCGATTTCTGGGCTTTTGATTGGAGCCGGAGGTATCTTCGGCTAATACCTCTTGTAAGAGCTAATTCGTCAGAAAGGCGTACGTCGTTCAGAAATTAGAGATCAAATAGGCAAGTCCGGGCGCGGTGGCAAATTTCCATATAGATTTTAGCTTCAAAGTGCTGGGAGTTGGATCCATGAAAATTTTCGGCCGAAAAAGGCATGAAGGTTAGATTCAAAACAAGGATGTTTAGTAGAAACAAGACCATATCTTCTTTTCAAGGACTGAAACACAAAGTTCGTAGATTTGGTTGGCATTTACGCATTAGCGGCGGGAAACTACGGCTAGGCGCGCCACGTGACTTCATCCGTGAATTTGGTACAGCCGAGGTTCCCAACCAATCAGCGTAAGTACAAGTGAACTTTTAGCGTAGCTACAGCCGAGCTACATCCTGAGATGGGACGGCATCCCTTTTGAAGCACATTTTTTGGTGAGTAGTTGGCGACCACCTACTACTATTGTGAGCTTGGAAGCTCCGTATTTCTCACCGCTTCTTGGGCACATGTGGCCATCCTGCGACAACAGTCATGATTGGCGCTAGTGATAGCCCTAGCCCTCAGATTTCAATCCGTATTGCCTAATTGCCTTCTTTCCCGACCAGGAGACAATTGATGAGGTTCGAATTGAGATGTCCATCGTTAATCATGAGCCACCCGAAAAAGCGTCATTGGTTGCTCCTCATAATACATGCTCCCGACCAATTCTCCCTGAAAACCCCGTCTTCAGAACCACTTATTGACTTCTCTCCGCAAGTTTCAGAGTGACCTTTCAGTTGGCCTCCCTCCCCTCCTGTAGGCCTAAGATCCTAGTAGCGAGGTTCTCAACGCCTGGTAGCTCCTCTTCGTGCCTCCTAATACATACGCCCCACGACTGACGCGCTGGCACGACGTACCATGAGTCTTCTTCTTCCATATCTGAGACCCGTTCCATTCTTGTCGAGGCGCCGAAAAATACGTCTTTGATACTAGGACAAGCCTGCATCATTGCTGCCGATAATACCCATGCAGGTTCTGTAGTTTGGAGCTCCGTTGAGCCTCGGAAACGGCGGCCGTAATCATGTTTCCAAATATTGATGTCCGTTCCGACATAGGCAAGGCATCGAAGTTTGGTACAGCGTGCCAGTGTAGTTGTCCAATACGGAATATTGCAGTCGTAGTAGCCGTGATACATGGTGAGGATTAGCAGCTCGGGCATCTCTCGCGCAATGACCCCAAGTATCGTATGATTCCAAGCCACCATTACCGCAAAACAGCAAAGTCTATCAGTCTTCGCTGCCGCAGATATCAAACTGAGCATTGCATCGCGTTCTTCACGACCTAACGCTTGATGTCCGAGTACGTGCGAGTACTGCCAGCCAAGGTCACCAGTTGAAATAGCCTTAACATTAGGGCAGAGGCTTATGGCCGATTCGAAGTGAGGGCCCAATACCAACGTCTCTACTGTAGGCAGAGTACCTTTAGCCTTGCGGAAAAGATTGTATACAGCGGGTTGGTCAAAACCTCTGAGTACGAGCTCAAGTAGCTTCAGTTTGGGCATCTCGCTGAGGATCTCTTTGACGATTGGTGGGGCTAATGAACTGAATTGCGAGAAGGTGGCTTTCTGCATATCGAATTTGAACGACCTGCCACCATGTGAGCCCAGGGAATGTGCTCAAGACAACTTTGACCTACTTAACATAGCACTTGAAGTCTGGCTGTTCTATCATCTCATTCATAATCTCCAGTGCCGTAGGCCAGTCACCATTTACCGACACATGTTGGAACAACAACGGCTTCGAGAGCTCTCTGAACTGCTTATTGGTCTGAGAGATGGCCTCCAATGGTTTGGTGTAACGGATATCCGCAATGAGTGCAGCAACGATCTGATCAAGGATCTCGTTTGGACAGGCTGTGAGGTACGGTGTTGACTGAGCCATAGTGGACTGTAGTTGTTAGGTTTGGAGCTTAAGAATCGTGGAGGTGAAGATTATCATGGTGTCACGGGCTTGGCACAGTGAGTGTTACAACACTGACGCTAAAATATCAGTCCATGGGTTGTGATATCTCGTCATGTTAAAAATGGAATTCAATGAGGGCCCTAGGGCTACCCCGGAGCCGCCCCCCGGAAGATCCCTGTCCCACCGCCTAAACCACTCTTGGGGGCATCTTTAGGGACTCGCTAGGCGGCTCGCTTAGGGGGCCTCTCATTGCATTCCATTTTTAACATGACAGAGGATACTGCTCTTCAAGCCTCTGCTTAGGTAACTTTGTCGCTCAATGAAGTTCAACGCCGACGCTATAACATATTTCTATGGGTGATGTGCCCGATCATGGGCGGATACGCTGCTCTTAAGCCTGGTCAGAGCGGTTTCTCTGCTTGACAGGTCTAGAGATCGAGAATTGATCCGCTCAACATAATCCACGAATTTGGCGCCGTGTGCCTATCTCAAGTTTACTATGGCAAGATCTTAGGTAAGAGCCCCGACTACAAATAGAGCAGTTGCTCTCTATATGTTTGCTTGAGTGAGTTTCCTGGTCTAATATTTCCAACTAGACACGCTGTCTGCTCAAGTCACCTTAGTAATTGGTCTTGATGAAATCTGCGTACTTATGGACAAATGTGCAGCTCCCCAAGCCCTTGATAGAGTGAATTTCCTGTTTAATTGATTCTGAGGTTTTCTTTCGTAATTGTACAGTTCTAGCTATCTACCGTAATCTAAGAGACTATCGTCTGCGAACAGCATACTTCCAGTCCTTGCTTTGATTCCCATTGAAGACTCTGCCATTATGCAAGGGTTTATCTGCTTGTAAGGCACTTTCCACACTCCAACCTTTCGATACGTTCTCGATCTCCCTGACAGAGAAAGTCGAAGCTGAAACAGTTCTGGGACCCTATTTGGAAAATGCGCCAGAGAGCATCTTTCGGTCTTGGCCAGCGTATCGGCTGGAGTTTGTATATGGCGAGATGTAGTGTCTGTTGGCTCAAAGCCCCATCATTAAGCTGCATTGGGTTAGGCATCAATTTCAGCAGCTGGTATTCCTGGGCGCGAGAAAGGTCCCTGTTGATGTCTTCGATCATGAGGTATTGGAGTGTATGAGGTACAATATGAGCTATATTGACAATACCTTCGTATTGCTGTGGAAGCAACCACGCGCCCAGGGTAAGAGACTTTAGGACAGTGAATCCTTGCGAGGCTGTCACAGGATTCGAACAGTTAGCACATGAGAAACGCAGCGTGAGTACTTTGAGCGTATTTCTTGAATGTAGACAAGACTGTCGTGGATGCCTTGTGGTGTAGGTGTGGTTCTCGAGGAACGAGCGTTCTGTGAGCAGACATTTGGCAAATTTGGGAGTCAGCATAAGTTTCCTCAAGCAATTGTTTGAGTGGGCCGACATGTCTCAAGGTGATTTGGGATAAGAATCCACGACCCTGCTCCAAATTTATATCTGGAGACTCTCCAAAAGTGTTTCAACAGGGAAGAAGGACAGTGAAAACTGCCTTACCACCACCTTTTTGTGTGTACTGAACGTCCTCAACGATTTGATCCTTTCGAAGATGCTTGCCAACGCACTCGCCGGAACGAAGCTCTGTTGCATCAAGACTGTGTGAATTGCTGACACCTTTTCTTCTGACTTTCGAGCCTTAGGTAGGCCTCTTCGGACCACAATATGTTTACCAGTGATGGTCCTCACGCTATGGAGAGAAAACGAAGTTACAAAATAGCCGAGGGAGCGTAGTGGTGGGCAGCCGAATCCGTCACACCATACAGCTACCTTAGAGAGCCTCCGATGGGAACGGAGTCCTGTTGAGGATTGAGACTTCAAGGTCCTATCCATGACAGCTTTGGTGTGTTTCAGATCCACATTCAAAGGTGTAGAGTACCGAGATCGCCATAGACGAACATCGTTTTCATATTGGGCAACAGTGCAAGCATGATTGCGGTGACTGCATCTTCCTGTTCAGAGCTTCTGTTGAAATGCCAAGCATCGATGTCGTCCTTCGCGAGGCATTTGCTGCTTTGAGCAACGTCATCAAGCCTTTGCTTGAAGAATATGTGAGTAGGGCGTAAGAGAGTTAGGGGCCCTTACAGACGAATGGCTAGGGCAGAGCATGTCCACGGATCTGCTGACGCACTCAAAAGGTTCTCATACGCTGTATCCAAAGATTCGTAAGGATTGATCCAAGCCCAAAGGCGGACTGACGAGTGGACTTCTCCGAATTCTTCATAAATGCGAAGCCTTGCTTAAGATAAATTATGAGTTGCATGGCACGTCATCACCCAAGATTCAACATCATTTGGAGAATCATAGCGTGAAATGCGTTCTACGAGCTCGCTCGGGAGGTCATGGAAAGACATCGTAGATTTTGTATCTTTGTTTTGTTTTGTTTTGTTTTGGGGTGTCTTTTCAATGATAAGGTTGATGGCATCAGATGCTTTCTGGAAGCGTGAGAGGTTCAAGACGTAGGGAACGTAAGGCCAAACGGTAATGCGAAAGGTGATACAAACGCAAACTTGTGCTAACAGAGAACTTGGGCGACTGGAGCGTGTAATGTAGTGAAGGAATTTATTACGGAGGGGCATGGTGTGACTGCCAGCGTAGCATATAGACTAGTCATATCATAGCATCAAGCTTAGATATTGCGTAATCAGCTGCTCGCGAACATAGAACATGCCATTATCACTAGAATCTGCACCTACAACCCCTTCCTTACCAAGCCATCAAATAGAAATAAAGAAGCTCTTCTCCCCCTCCCTCGGCTCCACCAATGCCCTCTTAATGATCGGATCCGCACAACTAATTCTAATCCTCTCCGGCGTCGCCGGACTCTGTAAGCTCAGCACGTCATCAACCCCATACTGCTTCCTCGCAGCCTTCAGCGCGTCCCTAATCGCAAAGAATACACTGCTGCCCATAAATAGCGGCGGCTCACCCACGCCCCTCGATCGCTGGATCGTCCGCAGATTCTCCCATTCTACGCCTTTGAGAAGGCTGATGTTCATCTCTTGGGGGATATCTCTGAAGCCAGGGATCTTGTATGTGCCAGGGCCACGCGTGAAGAGTTGGCCTGAACCGCGGTGCCAGAGGCTTTCTTCGGTGGTGAAGAGGCCTTGACCTTGGATGAAGGCGCCTTCGATTTGGCCGTAGTCGATGGCCGGGTTGATGGAACGGCCGACATCCATCAAGATGTCTGCACGTAGAGCGGTCCAGTCTCCAGTCAGGGTATCGATCTCAACTTCAGCTGCAGCGACACCTTGGGTGAAATAGTAGAACATTTGGCCAGTGTTCGGACCCCATACGTACCCGATATCCGGCGTTTTGTAGAAGCCGTTGGCTGACAGATTCACGCGGTCGAAGTAGGCGGCGTGAACAAGATCCTTCAACGGGGCGTCTTTGCCAATCTTCTCCTTGTAAGGCTTCAGGCGCTCATTGAGCTGTTCGCAAGCGTGGAAGATTGCGTAGCCGTTGAGGTCGCTAGATGCAGATGCGGCTGTCGATGAGGTATTGGCGACGGTGTTAGTAGCTGTCTCGGAGACAAATACGTCTTCGAGAGGACAGCCAAGGGCTTGTGCTGCGATCATGGTCATTTTGGTATGAAGGCCTTGACCCATCTCTGTGCCGCCATGAGCCACGAGGACGGAGCCGTCGTGGTAGAGATGAACCAAAGCACCTGCTTGGTTCAGAAAGAGCGCAGTAAATGATATACCAAATTTGGTTGGGACAATTGCGAGACCACGCTTCTTCCACTTGTGCTCAGCATTGAATACAGTGACTTTCTCCCTGCGCTTCTCATAATCTGCGCCCTCCAGTATCTGCTTATACATCAATGGTACATGCCAGTCCTTGAGCTCCTGGTTGAAATGCGTGATCTCGTTGGGTTTGTACATATTGATCTCCCGTAGCCTTTCCACTGGCATACCCAGATGGTCTGCTATCTCCTCCATGAATGTCTCTGCAATGAAGATTCCTTGTGGACCGCCAAATCCACGAAATGCTGTATTTGAGACGGTGTTTGTCTTCGCTATACGACCGCGGACATGGACGTTTGGAAAGAGGTAGACCCCGTCGACATGAGACAAGCCTCGATCAACAACTGCTCCACTGAGATCCTGACTCCATCCAGCGTTTGCAAAGACGTCTGCATCTAAAGCTTGAAGCTTCCCATCCTTGTTGACAGCAACCTTCCACTTTGCCAGGAAAGGATGCCGTTGGCCAGAGGTCATCATATCTTCATCACGGTTAAGCATGCAGCGCACAGGTCTCTTTACCTTCTTCGCAGCTGTTGCACAGATACCCGAGAGCTGGATCGATCTTGTCTCCTTCCCGCCAAAGCCTCCACCTAATCGCTTGACCTTGGAGACGATCTTGTTGGCCTGGACGCCAGTGACTCGGGATACGTAAGATTGCCTAAGACTGCCATCAGCAAGGTGATACGGACTTAGGACGCAAGACTTACGTTTCTGTGGGATTTTGGGTACTGCTATAAATTTCCATCTCTCCGTCTTCTGGCTTAGGTACGACTACGCATGCCTGGGTCTCTAAGTAGAAGTGCTCCTGCCCACCTATTCTGACCACGCCAGAGAACACATGATCTGACTCTTCCCAAACGTCTTCGTCAAAAGCGCCGTCAGCCTGTCCTTTGTTGATATACCTGTAGTGAGGGAAGTAGCTTTCTTTGGCAATGGCCTCCTCAATTGTAAAGATAGCAGGCAGTTCTTCATACTCCACCTTAACGGCCCTTGCGCCCGCCTCAGCATGTTTGGCGGAGTCTGCTAGTATCATGCCGATGGGCTGCCCAGCGGTGAAGACTTCATCAACCGCAAAGAAAACCTCATCGCAGTTCGGAGCGCCCCACCAGTTGGCTTCGGGATTGGGCAAATCGTGATGATCCACCCAGTCTATTACGCCAGGCAAATCCAGCGCAGCCTCCACTTCGACGTCTAGAAGCTTTGCGTGAGCCTTTGTGGAAAGGACCATGACCCCGTAAAGCTCGTTCTTTTGCACAGGTATGTCATCGGTGTACTGCGCCTCGCCAGTACACTGCTTGAGAGCTGCCACGTGAGGATTTGATTTGCCCAAGATTCGTTGCTCGTACGCTTGCGCAGCGTCGTGGTCCTTTTTCCCTTTCGATATTTCACGTTCGATCTCACCACGGACATCTTGATCAATCTTGGAAGTCTCAACTTCCAGCTCCGACAAAATTTCGTGATAAAATCTGTAGAAGAAACCGAGGGCGAGGGATTTGCGATAGGTAGCCATTCCTCCAGGCACACCAAAGCGAAGGTCGAAGTCCTTCTCAAGCGCATTCATGGTGCCCTCTAAGGTTGCAAGATCTGTCCACTCCTTTCCTCGCAAGTACGAAACAGCTTCTTGGGCGGCAACTGTAGTCGCAGCCAAGCCACCATAGACAAGATCCACGCTCTCAACAATACTATATCTGCTCAGAGTGACTCGCAAGGCAGCATTGACGATAGCTATATCATCATCTTTGCGCTTCGCCTGCTTGTATGCGCGAAGGTACTCTCCCTTCTCGCGCGCGACAGGAATCCGCAGGCTGGCAATGATTGCATCTGGGGCTAACGCTGTGGTCCTGTAGCCCTTGAAAAATTGCGACATTGGGATCTCGGTCTCTTTTTCTAATGACTTAGCCACCAGTACTGTATTCGTTGCCACGAAGACTGGGTTCAAGTCTGAGATGGGAGAGGCAGTGGCCAGATTACCTGCCGGCGTACCAACATTGCGAATCTGCCGACCTGCAAAGTAACGAATCTGCTTATGTATGGCTTTGAATGGCTGTCCTCTGACAGGGCCATAGTGCTCGACTGCTTTCAAGCAAATGTTCTCGAGATCGGTCAAGACCACATTGCCGCCAATTTCTAGATGATCACTCTTGAATGAGTACTGCCGAAGCTCAGCAATATCTCCAACATAGACAGAGGCTGTGTATTGCATAGCCTTGAACTTGATCTCGATCTGCGTCTCGGTACTACCTCCAATGATTTTAGCTGATGGATACACGCTCTTGATCTCCAGTAATTGCTTTAGAGTGACTGGTCGATACCATCTTTTTCGTTTGTTTCCAAACGCCAATGGTTTGAGTTGGTGTTTCATCAATGCGGGAGGAAAGATTAGCTGAGTGTCTGGATTATATTCAATGAACCCTGGCGGAGTAAACCGCTTTATTGGCTGATCTCCATCCAATCCATTGATTTTGTCCATACAGCATCTTCTCTGTTTGGCTCCATTGCCATTCTCCATGCAGCAGCCACCACCACCATTAGACGTTAGCTTTCCACACTCTTTTTCCTTACTAAATGTCTGTGCGGCATCTAATATAGGGCGATAGCCTGTGCAACGGCAGAGATTACCATCGAAAGCTTCTTCAACTTCAAGCTCCTTTGGGTTCGTATCGTTGCGAAGTAAGGCGTAAAGACTCATGACAATGCCAGGCGTACAGAAGCCGCATTGACTACCACTGCCCATCGCTATGCGTTCTTGCGCAGGATGCGGGTTCTTGACGTTACCGATACCTTCCACTGTGATAACATGCTTCCCGTCAACGCTGACAAGCGGCGCTAAGCACGCATTGACAGATGCATGATACAAATTCTTCGTGGTCGGATTAAGCTGAGAGACTACCACAGTACAAGCGCCACACCCTCCTTCTGCACACCCGAGTTTCGTGCCTGTGAGGCCAATCCCTCGAAGATACTCTAGTAGGGTGATTTCGGGATCAATAGAGATGGAGTCGATGACGACTCTGGTACCATTCAGATAGAATCGCAGAGAATCATCGTACGGTTCAGTGACAGAGTGCAGTGAGCGTGAAGTTTCAGAAGAAACTGCAGGCTTCGGTTCGATGATTCCCGGGGCCATCTTTCTAGGGTTCTGACGGTATCAATACAGGAAAGGACTTCTCATCCACCTTACTTTATGATTCCAACAACAGAAAAGTCAAGCTTCTAGATGACTTTCGAAATGGGCTTTGAATATTGGAGGCAAAATACGAGATATCAGGACTTATCTATCGGAGCTCGCCGTACCCAGTCGTCTAAATTACGAATAGTAGCTCAGCCAGAATACCTGGTGGACCGACGACGAGGACTCGATCAGAGCAAGATAAAGAGGATGGCATTTCCATGATCGTCGCCCTATAATGCAAGCATTCATGAAATTGCGCGGTCCTCCTCCTTAGCCACCATTCTGTTGCCTCAGTCCCTAAGACCTACCGAGCCCGCTAAGCCCCTTCGGGTTAGAGCGCTGGATCCCATTCAAACGCTCGTTTCATTACTAAGCGTACCCGGCCCGAAGGGGCTTGGCGAGCACCACATCTGAGGCAACCATTCTTCTCCGCAGATAAGCCGCTTACATAAGCGAATGCCAAGATGTTCCAAATCCTTGCCTCCTGTCAATAGTGTCACTAGTACATTGAACGATCACAGCCAAGATGCATTCACGATTACGACTTCTCCAATCTGGCCTGTCAATTGCTCCACGGCCTAAGGCTGCAGCCTCCTCATCCTACCATATACCAATATGTCTGCGCCTTCAGCAAAGGAGGACGATCACGGCAGACGAGAAGCCTTTGCCAGAATCAGAACAACCCAAAGGCCCCAATCAAGAGCAATTGCCACATGTCAGTGAAGAGGCATCTATGACTGGTAAGATAATGGGTGAAGGAGGACCTGATCTTGAACAAGGCACACCTGTGCAAGAGGTACGTGTGCAATATGAAGCGCCCACACGTCTTTTGCTCATCGACAATTGAAGGTACTTAAACGCGATGAAAAGGCCGCAGAGAAAGCACCAAAGGTCATGCAAAAGGACTCTAGTTCAACCTTCCACAAAGGAACCAGATCGTATTCCACTTCAGCAAGGCGGCGTGCCTACACACAAGCCATCATCAATCCAGAATCTGGCGCACTTGAGCAAGTTGAGTCTCAAGGGCATATCTTTGGCCTTCCTGAACTACCAATACCGAGTACTTCTCATATAAAACATCGCTACGACCCAGTCGTTGAGCAAGTTACAAACTTGCTCATGCAAGACGGCAAGAAGAGTAAAGCTCAGAGGGTAGGCCAGTCAGTTCCTCTGTCCTTTGCAGACTCATCGACCCTGCCAAAGGCGCCGCCTCAAGTATCTACTCGCTGACAAGTTGCTTATAGAACATGGCTATGATACTCGAGCGATTACGAACGGCTCCTTCACCAAACACAGACCCCAGACACCCTCTCGTACCTGGCGCTCCTCCCACAACCCACCTTCCTTTAAACCCCGTGCTTTATCTCACACTCGCGATCGACTCGGTAGCACCACTTCTTCGAATACGGTCACAAAGGGGCGCAGCAGGTGGAGGTGTAGCTTTGCAAATACCGATTCCCTTGAATCTCCGGCAGCGTAGAAGGACAGCTACGATGTGGATCCTTGACGCTGCCAGCAAACGACGTTCAAAAGGCAGTGGAAGATCGATGTTTGCTCATAAGGTTGCGGATGAATTGATTTCGATCGTGGAAGGGAAAAGTGGTGTCTGGGAGAAGAGGGGTGGTGTACATAGGCTGGGGGTAGCTGCTCGAGCCAATCTGACATTCGGGAGCCGGAGAAGATTCTAGAAATACAAGAAATCGAATTTCCTGAGATTACATCGATTTTATTTCTAGGCACGATCTATAGTCGATCGTTGCCGCCACACTCTTATCACGTCGAGTGGGACACGTATTTCTCCGGACTTTCACTTTCACAACAGACCGGCAAAGCCGATTAGCCAGATTAGCCAGCCTGAGGTTCGGTAAGATATCTGCTTTACCCTGAGTAGTGTTATAAATTCATGCTTTCTATAGACATGAGAAAAGATGTTGATTGGGGGCTATCTTAATCCCTTGGCGAACCGACCGAGGGACGCTTTCCTATCCTCCCTTCCATTCATCGTACGTAGTCTAAAGTACCTATAGATCATCCTGAATGCTTGAACCATCGTCAATATGATTTCCTCCATTGCAATACCTTAGCATATATGCTAGACATGCACGCCCTACACTGCGCGCATAAGGTTCGGTCCGTTGGAAACATGGTGTGACAGCGAGCTTCAGCGTCATGACTGCAACCCGCAGACGAGACACATCCATAGCCCTCTTCAGTGTCATAATGACAGATACTGTTGCCTATGGGAGAATCGCCCTTTGCGTGTATATACTACAGAACATGCAAGCACAGGTCAACAGAGGGCAACAGCATCCACCAATTGCTGACCTTGACTATCTTCCAAAATGAGGTATGTCGCATCAGATACACCCACACTAGCGGTATGTTTGATCATCGAATGACCCGATCAATCTTGCCGACTTGAGTATCATTGTTACTATTGTAGAAGGGACAATCAACCTGCCGACTAAGCCCATCGGAATAATCCCAGCTGTGTACTGTTCCAAATTCGTTCATCATTCAGGGCTTAAGTAACACTTGGGATAGAACAAACAAGCGGGATTTAACGTTGCAAGCGAGGAGAGCAATGGAAGGGCACTCTGGACATGCACGTGTCCCAGAGGGATCCGAACCTGCATTCAGAAGCAAAGACCAAATCACACAACTTGCAGACATTGACACTTCAGAGAAAGACGACCAATCAAAGAACTTGGAAAATATGCCATCTGCCGATCCACAACAACAATCTCAGCAACCCGCCATAACCAAGTTCCCGGTTGATGTGGCATGGAGCCCTTCAGTCGCTGCACACCAGCAGAAAGCAGACGACATGAGTCTCTACATGGTGTCTCAAGGCGAGCGAAATTCAGGGAGCCGAAAGCAAATTGCCGATTCATCGGAGGCCGTCAAGCGTGGGCGGTCATTCGGACCTCTCAAGAAGCATGGTGACAAGCCTGCTTCAACTGGAGGCATACTCAAGGCACCGGCCAGAGTAACCGCCAAGTCTCCACCACCAAGCTCTCGTCAGAGATCCCTTTCTCAGGGTAGTGAGGACTTGCAACCCGGCGTAGGGGTTAAGCTTGAGACAAGCGATTATCCTAGCTATGGCGATGGCGAAGGGGAAGGTGCACAAAACAGTGTTGAAGAAGACGACGACCAGACGGATAGTTCTGACGAGGAATCTGGGCAACCAAGAGGGAGGTCTGGACGAGGAGAGAGCCCCTTAGCGGACAACGCTGCTATGACTGCCACTCTTTCTGAAAGCGAGAAGCCTATATCAACATCCAAGCGATTCCACAAGAAAGTGCGCCCAATCACGAATTACGATCAGAAAGTCAGTACTCGCCGGGATCACGAGCCCCACACCTCGGATTCGGAAGAAGAAGAGAGCATCCGACATGCTCAGACACTCCCCTTAGATGAGGGCACCGTCGATAACTCACGAGCTCATCGAGCCTCACAGATCATCACGAGGGGCAATTTTGCCGTAACGCAACGAGACGACAATGATGGTAAGAGACGATTGAGGACATATCTGGTGGCTACAGACCTAAGTGAGGAGGCTGCATATGCCCTAGAATGGACAATTGGGACTATCCTACGCGACGGAGATACCTTGTTTGCAGTGTATGCAGTGGATAAGGAAGTTGGGATCCCCGTCGGCGAAGGCGCCAAAGCTATGCAGGAAGACAAGGCGGAGATGGACAAGTCGACCGCCGAAACATCGAAGCCCTCATTGTCCGTGAAGATGTTCAAGGCCTTACCGACAAGCTCCCGCAAGTCGAGCTCAGATTCTCGGGTTTTCTCGAATGCCGAGCTGGATCGCACCCATGCAATTGATAGGCTTGTAAAGACCTGCGTCGGCTTTCTCAGGAAGACACCGCTACAAGTCAGGATCTTGGTCGAGGTTGTTCACTGTAAGGATCCTAACCATATGATAATGGAGATTGTGAGTCTTAATGTCATACTTGTTTGCCAATACCCGGCTAGCTAACACCTGCACTACAAAGATTGATTGCATAGAGCCCACGCTCGTGATCGTTGGTTCCCGTGGACGTACCAAGCTGCAAGGGTAAGCTTCTTTATCACCACAGACCACACTATTCTAATAACGACTAGTGTCCTCCTCGGCTCTTTCTCAAACTACATCGTCAGCAAATCATCAGCCCCAGTCATGGTCGCCCGTAAGAGACTTGCTGGCCAACAGTCGAAGCCTCGGATTCCTCCTCTTCCCAATAATCTCACGACTTCTAGACGGCTGGCAGCGCCAAACACCGAGAAACGGCTCAGCCCAGCTTCCGATGGGAAAGCAGAGACAAAATCTGAGAAGTCTACCAGCCGATCGCGCTCGCCTGGCGGGAAGCAGGTCCCGAAGACCAAGAACCCTCTGAGATATGCGAAGATCGACGAGGCGCTCAATTCCTCCCGCTCACGCTCGCCCATGGGGAAGAAGGATTGATTGATTCCAGCATCGTGAATTGAAAGGCCGAGAAGCTCTGTCAAGATTCTCTTACATTCACCTCTGTACGATCTTCATTGCATGGCATTCATCATGGACATTACAAGAGGATGGTGGGCTACAGTTAGGTTGCAAGCTAAAATTTTTACACAGTAGCCGTTACCAAGGCATTGCATCGAATACCCAAGCGAACTCAGCGTTCACCATTACTTATATGTGCATAATCTAGCTACGCTTCCTCACGAAATACAATCATTAAACTTAGACTATGCTCAGTGCCCTGCTTCCAGTATTCTGCCTCGACCGTTTCCAGTGCACAAACCCTCCTTTACCTAATGTTTGAGCCTCGAACATGTGACTCACAAAGCCCTTGAAGCGAGCACTGACATAAGCGAACTCGCCGCAAGAAGTTCACAGCTATCTCTTATAAGCCAACGTCTTGCGATAATCACGCTACAACTGGAGGTCCGTGCTGAAAAGTCCCCCAGCTTCGCCAGCCCCCGTTATGAGATTCCAGTATCTGTTGGGCAGCAATGACTTGCAAAAGAGGATGGAATATTTCAAATCTTGCGATCTGTCTGATAGGGTTTTCGGTCAAGCTAAGCCATTTAGGGTGTGAGGTGGCGGAAAATTATATTCGAATAAAATGACTTTCTCTCTGCCGCTTAGAAATGGCATATTGAATGTTGCCACCGAGATTGTATCTGAAGCGGGTCGCGGATGTAGGGACGATGGGATTTTACATTATAAGGTCATTGCTTAGAGCTTTGAACGATGCCGTCGTCTTACGCTGTGTAGCATTACTGTGTATAGATATTCAGTATGGTCGGAATCTGATAGGGTCAAAGCGAACATTGTTGCTGGAAGGACTTTTTCTAGGCAGCAGAACGTGTGGCTTGACATTGAGGATGATATTGGAAATATTGGCACGTGTCTGGAAAAATTCAAAATAAATTGCCAGCCCCCTTCATTTCTTACGGTAAGATACACGGAAGGCTAGGGATCGGAAGGGATGGGATTTTTCATGATCTTCGCAACGGTTCGGGCAGATATGAGATGAAAGTATGATGGGTACGCCATACATTGCAAGCTTCGAAAAATAGAGCCTCAAACCGCCGAGTACGCCGCTGGAGTTCAGATCGTAACGAGCATTCTAACCAACGGGCTCACAGTCTGTCCACCAACAATCACAGACACTGCTCTCTAAAACCGGCCAACCTTCCCATCTGCGCAACTCAGATTGAATAGAAGACCCTGGAAGTTCTCGAGATGTCGCTCACACTTCATAGTGAAAGTAAGATAGGATTTTAAGACTTAACCGTGAATAAGGCGTAAGATTTGAATGCTGCAATAGAATATCTGGAAAACTCCACGGTAAGAAATAGGAAATGCGAAACTTATTCAAGGATTTAGCGTTAGAAGTCGAAATCTTTGCTAGAATACCGGGCGAAATACCTACTAAACGGTTAGATCTCGGGCTCCAGCCTCACATAGTGCCGTAAATGAGGCTATTCCAAGTCGGACTATGCCTCTATTCGTAGGTCTCCTGCGGTGGTCGGACACCCCACACGGTCTGAAGTCGGATTGTAGAGTCTCCATGGCGTAAAATACTGCTCGTAGAGTGTTCCCAATGGAAGGTGTCGGAAGAGACAGGGCTACCCGGCGCTCAGCACGTCTATAAGAAGGGTCGTTCTTCCTTTTTCTCCTTCTCTTCTTTTTTGTCTTCTTCAATTTACAACCCACCAGTGAATTGACCCCATCTGCAACTCGACGAACCCACTTCAAGCTTGCATTTCTGCTCAATTCATCTCCCAAGAATCCCAACGAGTCATGGCCTCATTCGCTACGCCTCATCACCCCAAGTATACATTTCCATTCTCAAGCTACGCTGGTAGCGAAGTCGCCGAACCACGAACACCATCGGGTGTTTCAACCATCACACTATTCGGGGACTTCGGTGACTCCATCTTCCACGACTTTGGCGACCCCCCCGGCTTTGTGCGATGGTCTGGAGAAGAGAAGAGCAATGACAGGAACAGGAATGCTGTAAAACGCATTGCGAGACAAACTTAGATAGCACACTTAGTACAAAACCTTGAGCCACCCTTCTTCTCTCAATCTTGTTTTCGCGTGTTCTTGAACCCATAAGGCATTCTACAGCTAACATCTTCATCTTTAGATCCTGAGACGGCACAAAACGCGGTGTGAAACAAAACAACATGATATCGCAGTGTCTTGACCCCAACAAATCAACGGTCTTCTCTCAATCCTCTGTTCCCGTATTCCTCAACCCTTTATCCATCTTGCAGCTGACATCTGCATCTATGAGTCCTGAAGGATCTTGACAATGTCGATAAGGCATCCCGTTCAAAGGTAGTGACCAGGCTATTATGGAGGAGAGGCGGTATCGTTCACGTCTTTATGTTCTTTGGGAAGCAACGCCGGTCTTTCATTGTGAATTGTGCCCACTCTTTCTGCCAGTCTGATATTGATAGGATCAATTTGGTAATCTGTGAACAGTGTCCCAGGCCTGTGCTAGTGTGCCCTCGCTCGAGATGCGTGTCACTGCTCGATTGCTGTCCACATGAGCTACCGACCTGCAGTTCCTTTGGCTTGTCCTTGGCCCTGGATCATTCCCTCGGTCGTCTCCCTACTGATAGGATCAGGTTGGTAATTTGCGAGCAACGCAAAAGTCCTCTACTAGTCCAGTATCGTGCCCTGGCTCGAGATACGCGTCAGAACCTTCTCTCTGTGGCCTGCATTTCCTCTAGCTTATTGTCCTAGTCCATCTTGACGCTCGTGGATGTCGGCGTTGGCCGGTAGTTCTTCGGCAAATCTTCAGACGCGTTACGCGTTTCCTAGACTGTCGGCGTCAGTCTCAATGATCGTTCACTTCACTTTTTCCAAGTATGATCTCTCACTCTTATTTACCAAGAGATCGTACTTCTCTTGCCAAATTCACCTGACCATTCCTGTACGAAACACCTTTATCAACATGGAGGATTTGTCAGAAAACCCCCCTACCGAGATCAATCCCTACGAAGTCCTTGAAATCGAGACTACAGCCACTCCCAGCAATGTAAAATCAGCCTACAAAAAGCTTGCCCTACGGCACCACCCAGGTATCCCAAATCTTTAACTCAAAGCGACCTCAAGCTTACATCCCCTCAGACAAAGTCCATCCAGACGCCAAAAACGAAGCCAACGTCAAATTCCAAGAAATCGCCTTCGCCTACGCCATCCTCTCAGATGAACGGCGGCGAAAGCGCTATGATACTACAGGCAACGCCTCCGAATCGCTTGACCTTGAAGACGACGACTTCACTTGGGGCGACTTCTTTCGTGCACAATGGGCGGACAATGTGACTGGGAAGACGCTGGATAATTTCAAGGATTCATATCAGCATTCGGAAGAGGAGAGGCTGGATGTGCTTGCGGCTTATAAGGCTGCAAGTGGGGATGTGGATAAGATATTCAGGCAGGTCATGCTGAGCAATGCTCTTGATGACGAGGAGCGGTTTCGAGGGTATATTGATCAGGCTATCAAGGATGGGGAATTAGAGGCGCTTGGAGCATATATAGGGGAATCAGTGAAGAAGAAGGAGAGAAGGCACAAGGACGCTAAGCGTGAGGGAAAGGAGGCTAAGGAGCATGCGAAGAAGATTGGGGTCTACGATCAACTGTTTGGTGACGAGAATGGCGTGACGGGCAAGAAGGGCAGCAAGAAAGCCAACAAGAAGGAGAATCATGATTCGCTGGCAGATTTGATCCAGCAGAGGCAGAAGGCTAGGGCTGGGAATTTTCTGGATGGTTTGGAAGCGAAGTTTGCGCCAAAGGGGAAAGGCGCGACGAATGGGAAGAGTGAGAAGAAGAGGAAGAATGAGGAGCCGCCGGAGGAGCTTTTTAAGCAGAATAGACAGCAGAAGAAGGGGAAGGTGTCTAATGCCGAGGATGAGGCTGAGGATGAGGAGGAAGTAGATCTGGAAGCCGATTTCGAGGCTGAGGCGGAGGAAGAAGCGGAGGAAAAGAGGAAGAGGAAGTGAAGCCGGCAAAGTCGAAGTCCAAGGGAACAAGGTCGAGTGGCCGCAGGAGCAGGAAAAAAGGCTCCGCGTAGATAGGTTGTGATTTGCAGCATGCATAGCGAGGTCTAGGGCGTTTTACGAACATTTCGGCATTATCATGGCACCAAGGCAGAGGATAGCGTCTAGATACTGGTCCAACACGAGATCGTATTGCAAATGGGATAATTCTCCGAACTTTGAATCCTCAGCAGCGTCTATCCTCGCGATTGACCATTTCGAAGCCAGAATCCAGACTTTCAAGGCTACAATCAGGCTCCATTCGCCAACTTGTCGCCTAGCCAGTTTTGTTGGTGCCTAGATATTCCCCCCACCTGAGAATTTCTCATCACCATCAAACCTTAAATCGTTCGCATATCAACCATACTCCCATTTTTGTAAGAAAGCGTCTTTACAATTCGATACTTAAGCTCATCAACCCCGCTCGGCGGTCTTCCTCTTCTTTCACTGTACTCTTCTTCGACAATTAAACGTACTAGTTCGCATTGGACCAACAGCGTTACTGCGCCAAGGGCAGTCTGCGCCCCGCAGCGCGTTCATTGTGACTCGACTCGCCTACGCCTTCAATGTACCACCCGACATCAACAGCTTAAACACATAATACTGCCAACTCCTTCCACACACTTTACGGCGGCAATCGTCGACTTCATTAGCAAGGATGTCGTTCTTTGGGCAGAACAACAACAATCAGCAGCAGCCGAACACAGGATTTGGTGGCTTTGGCTCGAACAATAACAACAATACCAATACTGGTAGGCCCTTTTTCTTACTCCACCCCTATGTGACTTTTGTTGGCTTCAACGACATAGCACTGGCGTTTCCCAGACACCCAAAGAATCATCCTCTAACACCTCTGCTTGTCGCATTCAGGCTTTGGCTCAACCCCCTCCAATAGCGCTTTCGGTGGATCAACACTCTTTGGGAGCAACAATGCAAGCACTACTGGTGGCTTTGGATCAGCAGGTACGTCAAGGCTTGGACCGTCTCATGGATGAAGTCCAGATTGGTGGTACCTTCTTGAACGCTCGGAAGGAGTGGACAATGCTATAGTGCTGGATGCAATAAGGACACTGCTCGATCTTCCTCCCTCAGTCGCCACCCGTGTTCCCTTATTCCCTGCTTGAGGAGCAGGAGAATCACGCAACATAGGGTTCTATTATTCCCGTCGAATGCCGGAAAAGGAAACCATGAGAAAATCTTCTACGAGCATACAGCTAACACTCACCTCTACGACAGGCACAGGAGGCTTTGGGTCCGCCGCTACAAATTCAAGCCCATTCGGTCAGCCACAAAAACCCTTGTTCGGCGCTTCCACCACTACAACAAGCGGCGGTGGCCTCTTCGGTGGTGGTACTGCGACAGCAGGATCTAGTACCGGCTTTGGCGGCTTCGGAAACACCAACAACAATAATTCTGGCAACAGCTTGTTTGGCACAACATCCAAGCCAGCCTTCGGAAGCAGCAACACTGGAGGCAGTTTATTTGGGGGAGGCAATACCCAGAACACCGGGTTTGGAGCCAACAACAATCAGCAGACTGGCGCTTTTGGAGCTCCCATCAGCTCAGCCCTCGGTGTCAACAATGCGGAATGTCAAGGCACCGGCAATACGCCTTTTACAGCGTACACCGAGAAGGAAGGTACTGGGGCCATGACTAATCATTTCCAGAGTATCAGCTTCATGCAGCCATACAAAAACTTTTCCTTTGAGGTTAGTACTGCTCGATACTCCACTAAATCAATTGCGTATATACTGACTTATACTAGGAATTACGAAATGTGGACTACAATCAAGGACGAAGATTTGGCAATGGTAGTGGGCAAGCTGGCGCGTTCGGTAACACCAATTTTGGAGGTGGGTTCGGAGCGCAAAACAATAATACCGGCTTTGGTCAGTCAGGAAGCAACACGGGAGGTGGACTTTTCGGCCAGCCCGCTGCCTCGTCTTCTCCATTTGGGGCCAGCCAGCCAGCACAGACGGGTTTCGGTACTGGCGGAGGCCTATTTGGTGCACAGCAGAACAAACCAGCTGCAACTGGCCTATTCGGACCTACAACGTCTGCTCAGCCGAGCACGGGTCTCTTTGGCACTGCTGGGAATTCTACTGGCGGATTTGGCAGCACGAATAACGCCTTCGGAACCGGAGGAGCGGGCTTGTTTGCGGGCAACAACCAGCAGCAGCAGTCGAAGCCTGGATTCTCCTTTAGTAATACAGCTACCGCGGGCGGATTTGGACAAGGCAACAATGCCTTTGGCACTAACACCACCAACAACAATGCTGGTGGTGGCCTTTTCGGCAACCAAACGGCTCAAAACAATTCTCCCTTTGGGCAAACGCAGCAACAGCCTGCGGCTCAATCCAATCCGTTCGGCACCTTTGGTCAACCGCAAAATCAGCCTCAGACCAACACGAATTCTCCATTCGGTGCTTTCGGCCAACCGCAACAGCAAGACCAGAAGCCTGGGGGTCCTTTCGGTGGCCAGCAGTCGACCACCAACAACACCGGAGGAGGCCTTTTCGGAAACCTTGGCCAGAACAACAGCCAGCAACAGCCCGCTGGGGGAGGCTTGTTTGGAAATACCACCAACAATCAGTCCACGAGCTCGCTGTTTGCACCAAAGCCAGCAACTACCGGTGGGGGCCTGTTTGCGAACACGAGTACTTCCAATACTAACACAGGTGGCGGGCTTTTCGGGAATATGGGAAATAATAACGCCAATCAAACCCAGCAAAATCAAGGTGGAGGGCTGTTTGGAAATAACCAGAGTCAGCAAAAGTCTGGAGGTCTTTTTGGAAATAATACCAATACTGGAGGTGGCCTCTTTGGTAATCTGGACAACAACAATAGCCAGCAACAACAAGGAGGCAGCTCTCTATTCGGAAACAATCAACAGCAGCAGCAAGGTGGTGGTCTTTTCGGCAACTCTACAAACAACAATAACAACAACAACCAGGGCTCCAGCCTCTTCGCATCACAGCAGCAGGCCCAGCAGCAGCCCAATGTTTTTGCACCCCCACCTACGTTCAACGCCTCTCTAGTCGATCCGAACAGCGCCTATGGAAGTCCTTCGATATTCTCTGGCTTGCCTGAGGTGACGGTGAACGTTGGTCCTCTCGCCACCCCCATCAATGTCAAGCAGAAGTTGAAAAAGAGTGCAATCTTGCCATACTACAAGATGGCTCCAAATGCAGCCTCACGACTTGTCACGCCGCAAAAGCGTGGCTTCGGCTTCTCATACTCGACCTACGGTACACCGGGTAGTGCTTCGAGTAACGCAAGCACTCCCGGAGGCCTCAGCAGCAGTCTGCTGTTTGGAAGCGTGGGACGGGGCCTAGGCAAGAGCTTGTCTACCAGCAACCTTCGTCGATCCTTCGACACTGATGGAGATAGCATTCTTACGCCTGGTGCATTCTCTGCGAGCAGCTCTCGCTATGGTGACGCGGGAAGTTTGAAGAAGTTGACTATTGATCGAAGCCTACGTACAGACCTGTTCGGAGACCGAGGAACACCGGCAGCGCTTCCAAACACGGATAAGAATGACCAGTCGAAGCAGCCTGGAATCCTGAAGAAAAAAGTCAGCTTTGATGCAAGTACGGTGGGTGGCAATATGGAGAATCAGAACGCCGGTCAGATCAATGGCACTAATGGCGTAAACGGTAGCGATGTGAGCAACTCTGCCACACCTGGCGCCGAAGAGCAAGGGTACCTCAGGACACCTTCACGCGGACAAGGAAGGCTTAGCGCATCAAAGACTAATGGCGTGGTACAACAGCCTGAGATGGAGCAGGTGAAGGGGAATGAGCTGGCTGTTGTACACGAAGATGAGTCTCCAGAGTCTTCGAGCGTACCTCTAAACAAAGCCCCGTCCAACCTCTCGCAAGAAGATCCACAGCCAGGAGCCTACTGGATGAAGCCCTCAGCAGAAGAGATAAATCGAATGACTCAGGAAGAAAAGCGACGCGTCAAGAACTATAGTGTCGGACGACAAGGTTGTGGCCATGTTGAGTTCAATGAGCCCGTCGATCTGACATTAGCGCCGCTCAACGACATTTTTGGCGACATCGTCTTGATCGATCTCCGCTCCGTCAGCGTCTACCCTCAGCACAACAAAAAGCCGGCTGAAGGGAAGGGTCTCAACGTGCCGTCGACGCTATATCTGGAAAACTCGTGGCCCAGACAGAGGGATCGGAAGACTCCTTTACACGAGAAGAGCGGACCACGTTACGCCAAGCACGTCGAGCGCCTACGCAAAGTTGGTGGAACCGAATTTGTCAGGTATGAGAGAGATACCGGCGTCTGGGTATTCAAGGTACCCCACTTCTCGACATACGGATTCGATTACGACGACGCGGACGACAGTGAGGGAGAGAGCCTGTCGACGAGCGTACTGAGCGAAGCTCCTGATACACCCACGCCCAAATTACCAGCACTGAATGGGCACACCCCAACTGCGACTGATTCTACCCAGCTATCCTTCGCATCCACGTATGAGTCATCACAGGTCAGCTCCAGTCCAGACGACACATTTCAATTCCGGAAAAAGAAGATGCTTCCTGGTGCATTCGATGAGGAGCCGGTGTCAGACGATGACCAGGGGATGCAGGAAGCCAGCAACGATGATCAGTCTTTTTTAGATGAGCGCTTGGCCGCCTCAGCCTCAGACAGCGGCGAAGACGAGCCAAGCGAAATAAACGACGGGAACGTTGAGATTGAGGATCGATCGATTGTGGTTCGTGAGGACGACCGAAATATGGAGGTTGAGATGGCGGGAGCCTTCCCTTCGCCAGATGCTGATGAAGCAGTTCCCCGCAATCTTGGTGAGCTCGGCTTTGGCACACCTGCGAAAGCCACGTTCAATGTCAGCGGCGATTGGGCAGAGCAGCTGGAGTGGACAATCAGCCCAAGGAAACAGGATCGACAAGCCCTTCGCGAGACCCAGGCCCGCATGTTGGAGGATCAAGATGAGGACATGAAGAACACGCCCAGCGCGTCGCTGCGAGGGAAGGGAAAAGTCACACCCAAGATTGAGACTAGTATCGATCTGATGAAGTCCCTATTCGAGCAGGAGCAAGTGCGAAGGAAAGGGCCGAAGGCCAAGGAAGCCATGAAGGGAAAGCAGGTTGCGAGGGGCGGGAATGCTAAGGTCTGACTTTCCTCCCCAGTTCAGTTTCGGCTGATTTGGGCGATTCTTCCCACCTTTTTCATAAAAGGACATAAAATGATCATGCCTGCTCTCTTCTTCGCCAATGTATGTAGAAAAGAATGAAATGAAATCAAGGCTGAGACATTCTTGTGTAGGAATCTTCTTCGCTATCTCAAGATGATACTCGGGATGGCGCAGAGCCGCACAACGAACAGTGGCAACAATTTCACGACTCCTTCAAGCCATCCTGGAACGCTGATGGTACCTTGATCTACGCAATAGCGGGAAAAGGCAATTCTCGAAGCATGGCTTCACAAACGGTTCCGATCTTAAAGCATCAAAAGGGCGCCCTAGTGTCCGAAGGGAGGAATATCCGGTTTGCCAAGTTCGCGGTCACATCCAATGTACGCGTTCTCTTTCTCTTTGTTCTTCGCTTCGTGTTCTTGCATCAACACGTGCTAACGAGACAAACAGCTCACCCCAGGAATTCTCACTCAACAAAGATCTCACACCAAAGTCACCCTCGATCACGGTGTACCTATGGCACAGCCACAACAGACTCCGTTCAACGATGTTGCATCACTTGTCCAGCCAGAGTCGGAATACGAAAAGTCTGTTTGGCAGCTTGCCTCTATCCTATTCGATGAGCAAGATCCCGAAGCCTACGGCGTGCCTGCAACTCAAAAGGATAAGTACGACCATCGCATCCGCAAAGATCGCCTGATCGCATTCTGGGAGCAACTATGTGACAACTCCGCGAAGCAAGCTGTTGGCGAAGCCAAAGATGCCGAAGAACGCGCTATTGCCCACCTGTCCGCACATAAGATCGTTGATGCTTGTGACGCGCTTGTCCAAGGCAAAGACTTCCGATTGGCTACGTTGGTCGCGCAGATTGGTGGTGATGAGACTATGCGAAATGATATGGATACACAGATCGATGCATGGAGAGATCTCAACGTGCTCTCCGAGATGACGCACCCGATCCGAACGCTGTACTCTTTACTCGCCGGCAACACTTGCATATGCGAGGGCAAGAAGGGCCCCTTAGAGGATCAGGCGAGGACCTTCACCATCAGTGTGCGCTTCAATCTAGATTGGAAGAGGGCCTTCGGCCTCCGCCTGTTCTACGCAATCCTAGCCGACGAGCCCATCGAAGCTGCCGTGGTCAAGTTCATCAATGATCTCCACTCAGACGAGCCGAAGAAGCCTGTCCCTCCATTCATCGAAAACGAAGCAGACACACCATGGGACGACCCGTCCGGGTTCCAACGAGAAGACATCCTCTGGGGCCTCCTCAAGCTCTATGCCGCCTCCAGATCCGCCCTCCCCACCCCCTCAATCGTCGAAACCTTCGCCCCTCACAACACCACCGGCAATCCTCTCGACGCTCGTCTCTCTTTCCAGATCTATCACGCTCTCGTCCTTCGTTTCCCCTCCGAACCTGCCGCCGCGCCAGCCCAAGCAGACGCCCTAGCTTGGACGTTCGCCACTCAGCTCGAATCGGCTGGCGAATGGCTGTGGGCGCTCTTTGCCCTGCTGCACCTCTCCCAACGGCAACAACGTGATAGAGCAATCCATGCGCATCTTGTACAACATGCTGCGGATATCAAGTCGGAACCGGATGGGGAGTCTTTTCAGACGCTTACAGAGACTTTCAAGGTTCCCAAGAGCTGGATCTGGGATGCTAAAGCGCTCTATGCGCGGACTGTGCTCCAGGATCATATCAAAGAAGTGAGCTACTTGGTCAAGGCAGGCGATTGGGAAGAAGCGCATGAGGTGCTGAAGAAGGAAGTTGGTCCCATGGCGGTCATAGAGGAGGATTGGGAAATGCTGGAGAATGTCCTTGCTTCTTTCCAACAGGGCAAAGAAGAGGTCTCGCAATGGGGTCTGGGTGGCCAGGTCTACGAGGACTACCTAACCCTCATCACTCTAGACGTGGACGAAATTGAGAAGAAAGAGCTGCTAGAGAGATTGTTGGGTGCCCTGCCAGTGATGGCGAAAGGGGAGTTTAGACAGACGGTTGCGGTACAGGAGATCAGTGCTGTCGTGGGGCGGGAGGTTTTGCGGATGAAGGAGAAAGTGAGCCGTTCTAATCCTGGGCTCAGAGTAAGTGGTGTACTGATGTTGTGGCAGGGTGTCGAAGGTGCTCGAGTCCTACAGCTGCCGCTTGCGGAGGATGCGTATCTCAGGCATACGATGGAGCTGAGCTTGCAATACTACAAGGCTGCTATGGCTGCTGGAAGATGAGGGATGATTGTCCTTCAGACAAGTGTCTCTTGAGATAGATACAGCAGATTCTTCAATTCTACGATTCTACACAGCGATTTTTGCGGAAGCTGGCTTTATTACGGCGCAAGAAAAGGTTACGGAGTGGCATCTTGAGAGCGTGCATGCGTGCCATAGTATATTCACATTCGATGTAGCTAGAATCCAAGAAGTCTTTATCACGATGGGCATTCCATCTTTTTGGGGCGTTCCAGAACTCCGTTGTTGTAAGTGCACCGCCTACCAGTGTGCCTAAAGGTATTGGGCTTTACAGAGCTTGTCGATTACAAACAGGTCCTGGTTGAGAGGGATCAGTATTTTGATCTTGTTCAGAGATCGTTTTGCGAGCTTTGCTCTCTCGTAATAGTATCGGTCGTTCATACGAAGAATGTATGATAGGGCAATGAGTGAGACCGCTTCGTTGATGCTATGTGTACTTTTTTATTTCTAAAGCGATAACGCTAGATGCGTTGGGTCTTACGATGGGATCTCATTGAAGACAATTTTGCTTACGGTAGGCTTTTGATATCATACAAACAAACGCGGTGCAAGAAGTTCAAGCCCCGGAGTTGTTATGTCTCGCCTCCACAGGCTTCGGCTTCTCAGTCTTCTCACTTTCACCGCTTCTGGACGCCGAATACGACTCCATTTCCATCTCCTCCAGCTCCTCTCCCTGCTCATCCCTCACCTCATCCAGCTCACTTCCCGATCTTACCTGCCTTGAGGTTATCGGCCCATCCACACTAAATTGCATCGATAGCACACCCCTCGCTGGCAGTAGAATTGTAACGGTGTCGTCGCTGCCGACGACGGGTGAGGGCATCGTTGCCCAATCACTCGTAGCAGTCGTTTCCGTAACCCCAAGGATCTTGCCGCCGCTGGAGGGCAGTTTCATGGTGACAATTTGCGCAGTCGCGTTGCGGTTTATGAAGATGGTGTTCCAGGTTTTAGTGGTGTCGAGGGATGCGACGGCGACCGTACCGTAGGGGAGGACAGCGTTGGGGATGTCGTACCTCAAGGACCCGGGGCGGATGAAGGTCGTGAAGTGTTTGTATACCCAGAAGCGCTTTGTGAGGTAAAAGTTGTAGTTTTTGTTGGTGGCGTAGTTGGGGTCGATGTAGATGAAGGCGTCATTCCAGCCGGCCGAGTCGTTGGGAGCGCTACAGCTGATGCCGCTGCTACTGGGAGAGCCAACGCAGCCCATCATGTAGCTGACAGCTGTCCACCAGTCGAAGCTCTCGGCGTTGACGAGGGTTAGCCATTGCCATATCATGCGCGCCATGTCGAGGGCGTTGTCCATGCCCGGGTCATACTGGGCTGTTATCAATCCTGACCCGGTCCACCCCCAGGGTTGGTGGACGCCGGTTGCGGATTTGAAGGAAGAGATTTCGGTCATTTTTACTGAGGGTGGGGCTGAGGGGAAGGAGGCGTTAATGATTAGTTGGCGGTAGTTCAGGAGGGTGGCGTCGTCGGGGAAATCGTACATGTGTACTGCGATGGCGTCGATCCAGTTGTCTTGAAAGGTTTGGGGCAGCCAGGATTGGTATTCGATGGAGGCTTGTGAGGCGATTTGGGAGGTTTCGTCGCCCATAATTTTGATTTTTTGGGCAGCAGCGGAGGTTGAGGCTGTCAGAGCTGCGCGCAATTGTTGGAATACGGTGGGGCGGTCACTGGGTTTTACGGCCATACCTTCTTGGGGGCATGTACCGGTAGAAGATAGAAAATTACTATGAGGCTCGTTCATGGGTGAGATGAAGTCGATGGGTATTCCTTGATCCGCCCAATGGGCCAAGACGGTCTCAATGTAATTGACAAAGGACGGTATCCCAGCGGCTGTCAATGTTGTGCCGCACGGCACCCAATCTGGCGGCACGATTCCCTCGGATGACATGGCAGAGGGTTGTGCGTTGACGAAAAATGTAATGGAAGACACTTTTGCAGCAGCAGCCGCCCTCAAGTAATACACTCCGGGTCCGTCGCGGGTGAAGTCGTATGTGCCATCAGTTTTCATAAAGGATTCTACACCTCGACCTTCCTGGGTTACTGTGATATTGTCATGATCTCCGGTGGCGCCCATATTGTAGCGATACCCGCTTAGGTATAACCAATCTTTGGAGAAAAGTAGCGTAGACAAATTTTGTTGCTGTGCGGAGGGGAAGTATTGCAAATCATTTGGCCACCATGCGCCAGAGGCACCAAAATATTTAATCGTCTGCTCGGGACTGGACGAGATCGTGACTGCCACATATATATTAGCCTAAGCTGTAGGCTCACGGTCTTACTTGAGCTTCTACTTACTCTTTGTTGTTGCAGGGTTGGCTGCTTGTGGCTGGTTGAATTGCGTGGGATAAATATGCAACTTCTGCAGGCCTTGAGAGGTCATAGATGCTGCCGTTATAGGGTCTTTGAAAGCTATGCTGTTGCTGGCATTTTCGCATGACTGTACATACGCAATGAGCTGGTAGAATCGTTCCACTGGGTAATTTTTTCCAACGTTTATAGTAGTGTCTATCCCAACTGCCTCTTGCCAAATAGCAGCATTTCCAAGGGGCAATGGTGACGGCTTTATTAAAGAGGAGGAAAGCGCTGGAAGAGCGCCGTCAGCTGTAGCGGGAGCTTGTGGCATTGGCGATGCTTTTGCGACTGCGAGAGCAGCTAAAAAATGGTAGAGACTGAATATCATCGTGGCCGAAGGATGTGAGTATTTTGCAATGTGCCAAAGGAGCGACAGACCAGGCTAACGCTTGCTCCACCGATAATCAAGTGAACGGAGTCAGTGTGCTGAGCTATGCACGTAGGAAAAAGACCTGAGAGGCTGGAGGGTCATTTGTGGACAAAAGGAACGTCGTCCTGATAATCAGACTTTCTTGGGAGATTCACTAGTTACCCATAGATCTGGGTAAGCCGAAAACAGATACGAAAAAGAACGGAACATCATGGCTGTGCTATGAGATTGCAATGGACCATCAGTGATGACCTGGAGACAGAAGCAGACGCAAATAGATATAGACCCGGAACCATAATCGTTTCATTTTGATGGGAGAAGGAACGACGGCAGGAGTACCCACTTGTACTCACACGGAGACGCAAGCCCTGCGCGACATGAGTTTTATGAGAGCCACTCAGCCCCTTCTCGGGGCAATACCGTGGGTTTGCCATGCTCTCTTGTATCAAAATTGAGTTAGCCGACATGCGCACTTGAAATCTTTGCCCAAATCGATGGCTTCAGGCTGTGACTGATGCAAGGTACAAGAGGGGAGCAAGATGCGCAATTTCTCCTGGTACGGAACGGGGCGCGTATTTTCGCGGCTATAGTGAAACGGCGCTAGCTGCGGATACGGCTGGTCTGAGGCGTTCATGCGTTCCAAATCCACATACATGCATCGACCTGCACCCGGCCTACATGAGCTTGACAGCCAGAAACTCAAAATTATTTTCTCTTGTGGGACAGCTGATCTTCTTCTTCTTCTTTTGGGTTGATGGTTCCATTCCTCACAAGTATGCTGCAAAGAATGGTTAAAGACCAGCATGCGAGATGATTCAGGAGTGCGGCGCACTGTTTATCTTAAACGCAACGAAAGAAAGCCATCACTGCCCTAGAATTTGTTAGAGCAGACTAAAGGCATATCGAACCCTGCCTTGGTCGTGCTCACAATATCACAAGAGCCCGCTCAACCAGGTCTAAATTCGGATCTAGCGCCTCGCCGCCAATGATACCATAAACATATCAATCCCCTACGAGACTAGATTGACTGGCCTTATCTACGGTTTGTAAAGGATGCTGTGTGCAACTACCGAACAGTGCACAGAATGTTCGAAACGTGAACCGGCGGAGCAAACAACATTGCTCTAGAAGCTCTGCATTTTCACTATACCTCTTCTCCTTGGATGTGTCAGCTGCCGACAAGATCAGGTGACTGAACTCGAGTGCTCTTGATACTTTCTTCCATATATATGTTTCAATATGACCTGTGGCTTGGACCCTTCATCGTTGTTGGCCTAGGACTAGAGCGGTGCTGATTACCACGGCGCCAAGCGACCGATCAGGTAAAAAGTCATCTCTAAGAATCTATATGTTCTGTTAACACTATTCCCCCTTTCTCCCCGAGCACGATATTTTCCTAACCGCGAGTATCAGAACTCCGAAAGGTCAACCGCGGTGATTCGAACAGGTACGGAAAGCGTGACATCCCAGTTCAGCCCCCACTGTTGGCCTAGGACTAGAGCGCTGCTGATTACCACGGCGCCAAGCGACCGATCAGGTAAAAAGTCATCCCTAAGAATCTATATGTTCTGCCAACATCGTGGCCCTTTCTTGCGCCTCTTATCTTGGCAGTCCAATGGAAGGGCTTCCCTTGCCTAAAAAGCTCCCCTCATTTGAATTACTCGACAGCCTTATTCACCCATGTACTCTTCTCTTCATAGTCCATTGCATCCAAAGTACTAAACTGTCTCAAACGACGAGGGGCCGTTTCGAGCTCCTCAGATACCTCGAAGTGGTAGAGTACATTGGACCATGTGGAGAACGTTCGGACACTTCTAGCCCTCGGCGCCGCTACAATCGGCGATGAAGATGAGCATGTAACCTCAATACTCGGAACAGCAATTAGCGTTCTATCTTGGAATCTCTAAAGATTATCCTCAGACACGGTGTCAATCCAAATTTTTCATCCCGATGGGCGGATAATTCCCCTGAAGCTAGCCGGAGACGGTCATCCTGAACGAATTTACATTACACCCTGGTATACCAGCTAATGCTCAGGTACCGTGCCCCTGTCCATGCGCAAGATGAGGATGGAGATACGGCCCTGTATCTCCTAGCGAAGTATTCTAGTAAGGATGAGGCATGGAACATGAAGTAGCAGAACTCCTCATAGCCTATGATGGTTCTACGAAGTCAAGACTAAAGCAGGCGAGACACCTCTATACCTGGCCAGCTATGAAAAGCGAAGCTGGAGCACGCTGCTCGCCAAGTTAAACGGCTCTGACAATCGGCCAACGAGCACCATCTTCACACGCTTAGATGACTAAAGAGTATCGACCGTCGTACTTTCACTAGCTGGTGGAAGGGCTCGATAGGAAGGTATAGCGCCGCCAACATGGTGACGATCTGCTTCCTTCTTATCTCTTTATTTTGGCGCATACGAAGTTCATGGTACATTTTGCACTTTGTGAAGATGCGCTATTAAGCTTTCTAGTTGCCATGTTGCCCACCTACCGTTTTTATTTTGAGGAGATGGACTTGTCAAGATTGACTATGAGATCCCCGTTTTGAACCAATCTACCACCGTCCCCCTCGCTTCCAGCCCTCAAGCTTCAAGCAGTCCAAAACACTACCTCCCCCCTCGTCCTCACAGCCTCACTCCTACCCCTCTCACCGCAAAATTCGGTCCCGCTCTCTACCCATACAAACTCGGCCCCGCATGTCTCCCCACCCAAACCTTCGCCAAGGACGGCGTCCTTGTATCACTTAGACCGGCAACCCGCGCCTCCCCACACCCTAACCCTAATCAAACGGGAGGGCGTTGCCGGTTTATGGGGTCTCTGCCAATTTATCCAATGGTTGCAACCAAAGCCCCAGTAGCTAGAGGCGCTTCCAAGAACGCTGCTACGACTTTTTTATCAAAAAGGGCGGTTTCAAGGAGATGCATTTCGAGGTCGTGGCTTATCTTTACTCCTTGGGTGTTGCGGGCGGTATTAATTTCCTATGGATAGTAATATGAGGCTCAGGGCTGGGGTGGCCGGGGCTGTACATACAGTTTGCAGCTTTGTGGACCAGCCTTCTCGGCAGGCTGCGGGTAATAGGACGGTGACTTTGTTATTCTGCATGTAGCGCTGGACGTTTCGTGGTGGCGGGTCGCGTGGCTGTGGAATTGGAGACGAAGCTTGGTATGGGGTTGCATTTGTGATGGGCATAGGTAGAGGCTAAATGCGTTAGTCATGGTTAGAGCGCTGCACAGGAGGATGGCTGTTCGCTGAAGGGATGTACGTGTAGTGGTGAGACATTGTCAGATAGGAACTTAATTCGCGCTTGTTGATGTATTGATGTAATTTATATTGAAAGAAAGGATGAACTGTCGCCCGTATTGATTAGTGATGTTGAGTAGCCAAAGGAAAGATGCGTACAAGTTGTAGGGTCCAAGGCAAAAAGATGCCGGGAGGTTCAAGACCAGGCGCAGGGTTGGTGTAGGTCAGAGCTGTTTCTGTCTCGGTCTCTCACGCTAACCATAGATCATTGTCCCACCTGTTCATCTCATTCCGTGGTTTCGTGTTGCTCAGGGGTTGATTACCAACATACGAAGGTCAATCGTTGTGTACCACCGAATCAAGCAGACCAATGGGTAGAATACCCTCTTAAACCAGCAAAGAAAATGATATTTCCCTTCTTTCTCAAACTCTCCTTCCCATGATACTCATGTAGCACGAATTCTTCTCCAATATCAAGCCAACCGACCGCCAGATCATCGGTGATTTCACTATACAGTTGAGCAAAGTTATTGGCAGCATAATTACTCTTTGCCCTATTCAAGATTCCAGAGTCACCAATGTTTTTGCAACGGTTGTTATATATATCAAGAGGATCGATTCTGGTCAGAACCCCATCCTCATTTCCAAACCATGTCTTGCAACTCCAGATGCTGTGTCTATTCTGCGACACGGAAGATACGTACCTCACGATGTCCCCTACTATTTTCCTCCAGCGTTCCAGAACCGCGGTGACAATATCGTTGTCGAAGAGCATGACTTCGATGGTACGTCGAATGTCGGCGGCGTGATCGTCCGTATACATCCGCGAAGGACGAGGCTCTCTGAACTCCTAATAGCCATCAGATTACCAGGCAATGCTGGGTTCACTTGATATGATGCGGACGATATCCACATCAAAGAGCTCGTGTAGCCAGGAGATGCTATCGCTTGGGGCTATAACCGCGCCTACTTTGCCTCCAGATTTAATGTAGCACATCACTGGGTACCAATGTAGGCTAGGATAGCCTGCTGGGTAAGGGTAGGTGGGGCATCTGGTGTGAAAGGAGGGAAACTGCAAAATTTGATGCTAATGTTGGGTGAATCGCTCGATTAGGATAGATCGCTAGGGAAGTAGACTCTCGAGGGGTACGGTGTGTGGAGGCGAGGTCGAATAGGTAAACGAGGTGAATTGGGAGTCGAATGGTGACTAGCCTTGCTATGACCTTGTACTTCAGGCGTTGCAACCGTCAATCGCGACTTGGAGGCTATGATGTCAATCCTTTTGAATTATCTCTAGGCTTCTTACCCTGGATGACTCAATTGTAGGATCTGGTGGTGTGAACGAGTGCACGCGAGACGGAAAAAGGGGCCCGGAAAGTAGAAGATATGTCTTGAAATAATTCGTAGTTCCCGAATTCGAATTCCTCTGAAAACAGCAGTCAGGACTTTGCCAAGTCTTTTCCGCCCACGCGATGCCTGACTAAATGCATGTTGGTACATCATGACTCATTGGTTCCACCCACTTTGCCCATATGGTGTTGCTCCGTAAGGTGTGGCTCCTCCGCCCCATTGACTAGTTGCGCCTGCATTGACATATGGCGTCGTGTATCCTTGGTCCGCACCATAGTCCGCTCCTCCTTGTAGATCGGGCTCTTGTCCACCAAAGCCATCTCCGTCTATATCTCCGTTCCCGTTTTCATCACCCGCCAACTCTTGTAAAACCGCAGCCAGCTTTTGCTGCATGACTTTGATAGCTTGTTGCACCACGGCGTCAGGTTCTAAATTGCCTACTGATTCTATGTTGAAGAAGAAGCGTGATGGCGTTGCATCGTAATCGAAGGGCTCGCCTTCTTGTGCAGTCTGTTCCCATTTCCCGTTTTCCGATACTGGCCTGAGAGAAGATCAGCACTGCCATTGCTGTCCATGAAATGAATTTGTACAGCCGTCGACTGCAGCAAAGAAACTTACCACTCCTTAATTGGATCCTCCTCATACCAGTAATCCACATGCTTTAATTTGTTATGCGGATCGTATTCGAAACCTACGGCACTCGTCGGCGCCCACTTCGCGTGCTCTTTTGCGATCCCCTTCTTCGCTATGCACCTCATCCGCACTTCCTGCCCCTTCCTCAATTTGCAAATTACGACACCTAGCCCTGTCTCATCCGTTATGACAGGGTTTCCCACCCACTCGTTCGGCCTGGGCTCTGCGACCACCAAGTCTCTTGCATAGACCTTCATGATCTCGTCGCCCGTACACTTCGCATGCATTGTGAGTGTCACACTGCAATTCTCGCAGTACTGGTCGCAGTCGCAATCCCGCGTGTAGAGCACATCTTCGATCTGTTTCGAGTTCAAGGGCACTAAACCGAGGCGGTGGGCTATAAATTCGTCGGCGAGAACTGAGGTGTTCTCGTCGACTTCCACGAGGTCGATGGCCATGGTGGGGACTTCGGCGAGGATGGTCCTGCGGACTGAGTTGGCGAAGGCAAGGTCGACATTGGCAAGAGTGAAGTCGGCGCGATCGACCGCGGCCTGCACAATAGCGTTAGTGACGAGATCTTCCAAAATACACAGCCTTTCTCACCTCTCTTATCATTACTCGAGGCCCGATCTCGTCGACGTCCATGTTGTCGTAGTCCATCGCGAAGGAGATGCCCGCTCAGGGTCTGTAGGAAATAGTAGGCATGCAAGGAGATCGTAGAGGCGACTGGGTTGTCAAGGCCACCATTAAGGGTCCCAATCGCGTTAATGGTTTCAAGGAGAGAGAATAAGGTAAGGAACCAGAAGCCGTTTCATAAGGCTGGAACCTTTGCCAAGCCTTCATGGGCGGCAGTACCCGTGGTGCTAACGTATGATCCACGGTCGATCTGTGTAACTCTTTCAAGCAAACAGTCTTTTCCTTTGGAGAATCAGTGCAATGGAGTTGGGTTGACACCTAGGCAACCTATTTCGCAGTCGATGGAGAATCTCTCGTTGCAAGACCCGCAGCAAGTGGGAGGCCCAAACCATATGCAACCACCACTGGGAGGGCCTCCTCAACTCCCACCGCAGGTATGACTGTCTGACCTGGTCTTCTGAGCTTGAATGGACTGACGGGATAGATGTTTACAACGGCTGCCCAGCTACTGGATCTGACAGATAGTGAGACTTCCCTCGAAGCCTACCGCGTGTTCAGGAAACCAAGGCGCAGCTGTGACTGTCATGGCTGACCGGGGCGGGCATCATTACGCTGTACAGAGAAACTAGTGCTCGTGCTCCGAGACGGAAGAAAAATCATCGGAGTGTTGAGGAGCTGGGACCAATTTGGTACGGATACAGATTTGAATAAGGCAGGGGAAACACTAAAGTATGGATCTCTACAGCCAACCTAGTCCTGGCAGACACTATCGAGCGCATCTTCGTCCAACAGGTCTACGCAGATATTGGCAGAGGTATCTTCCTGGTCCGAGGCGAGAATGTGCTGCTTCTTGGCGAAATCGTACGGAACACGTACAATCTTGTCACGACCAGACTTTGACACGCCAGTCTAGGACCTTGACAAAGACGATTACGTACCCGAACCTTTCAAGAAAGTCTCTCCCGAGGAAGTACACGCAATTCAACGCGAAGAAACAAAAGCTAGGAAGAAGATCGACAAAGTCAGAGCAAAGAAGCTGCAAGAGCTTGGGTTCGAGGCCGAGCATAGTGGCGAGGTTCTCTTCTGAGCAGGCCAAAAATTGCTTTGGCCGAGTATATTTTTTACCACTTTCAGCAGCAAGGAGCCCGTTGAGGGCCGCAAAATGGTCGAGCAGAAGCAGAATATTGTGAAATGCTAATGCCGACAGGAATTATGGGAGGTAGATTAGACCACGTCGTGGTCGCTCAGCAATGATAGCCTTAACCAACCCGTTTATGTTTCTATAGTCCAGCAGTCTTGAATTGCTCGCACTATTCAATTTGGGGGGGGACGAGGGGCACCTCATGGGCGCCACGCCTTATGGGTACAGTGGGCGGAACCGAAAAGGAAGTTTTTATTGTAGTGGCTTACTTTGACGTCCCCCTTGACTCATTTTTATAGAATTCATATCGAATATTGATTGACTAGCGTCGTTATACAGGCAGACGACTTCTCAGCTTCTGCTCGCAAATACTCATCCGTACGGTACACTACAGCAAACAAGCGCCAACCCCTACATTGCTATCATTGTTGACCTCGCGTACCAGCCATGTCTCAGCCAGCTCCAACGACCTCTGTGGATTATGAAACACGCTCCCTCGCCACCCTTTTCTCTCAAAGACTCAATATCTTTGAGCAAAGCCTCGATACGCCAGCTCGCAGTGGAGGCGAATAGCGATGTTTGTACGAAACAAGAACACAAAGGTCGAAGGTGGAATCATCCAATGTCTCCGGAGTGCCTGCAAAGAGGACACAAGAGGAGGTCGGAACACAAAAGCGCAAGTCAGATTTGCCCGTCTCAAAAGTCCGGAAACCGGGCCAAAATGGAGTACGATGTCCGATAATTCCCGGTGCCTCGCTGGAACTAAAGCTGGCCGCTCAGATCTTGCTTCGAAGCAAACCTTTGAGCTAATCTTGAATTAGGACCCAACCCCTCAGGATTCCGAAAAGAGCTCGTGCTACTTTTAAGCCCCTCGCCTACGTGGAGATTCTGCAAGGAACAGAATGCCTGACACCATTCCGAACCCAACCCAAACTGGGGCCAAGCCAAGGGTACTAATCTCCAAAACATGGGCGGTGTCCAAGGCGGCTACAACTCCTAACACACCAGAACCTCCACCCGGCTTACCTGAAACCCCCTGAGGCCTCGTGGGTAATTTCAGCCAGCTATCGACCAGCAGAGAATGCCTCAACAGGACTGGAAAACACTATATGAGGAGATTGATGGACTACAAAGAGATGACTGGCGATATGTGCTTCGAATTTCTCCGCTTTCTGGATCTTGGGTCTCAGTCTGCTCCATTTAATCGCTCTTTCCAAGACATCTAGACACACAGGCTTTGAGGTGACATGGACTATCGTGAGGACCAGGAATCAGCAACGCCATGTCTCAATGCAGCGCAGCTAGCCTGTGTGCACGATCTTGTACTTTGCTTTGGGAGACATATGTCTGGTCTGTCATCAACAGCGACATCGGGGACTCCATTACATACAAGTACGATAGTTTAATACAACGCACTCATATCATAAATAAGCCCTTTCCTCTGGCCTAGAAGCCCGGGGGCCCGGGATTACCTTAGGGGCGGGCGGGGGCGGGATCCTCCTACCTGAAGATCTCCCGCTGGGCGTTATTAGCCGAACAGCATGGAGATTCATTCATTTTGACTCGGGCCACTTGTGTATAATGGCACCCCAAGTAAGTCTGTATCCAACGAAGTATTTTGCTAGAGCCTTACTAACTGCATGCAGTTTGATATACAGCCATCCTTGGATACAGTACAAGAAGTTCTCGCAACATCGAAGGGTTCTCCCAATCCCCCAAATCTCGTCCCAATATGTGCCACCATACCTGCCGATATTCTTACACCGACCCTTGCATACCTCAAGATATCAGCGAAGTGAGAGAGGCAGGTGATAGTGTCTGAAGTACTGCTAAGAATATCCAGGTCCAATGCCGAATACTCGTTCCTTTTCGAGAGCGCAGCGAGCTCAGAGACCATCGGAAGATACAGCTTTGTTGGAGCTAGTAAGCCAGAGATCCTTGATATGACGTTTCGCCAACTGATGTCAATACAGATCCAAGAAACACATTAAAGACTGGCCCTGGTCATGGACCAGCATGTGATCCACTACCAATCCTCGAGGAGGAGCTTGCGCAGTACCGAGAAGCAGTCATTCCAGGCCTCATTTTACCACCACTTACCGGAGGGGCCATTGGATATGTTGGCTACGACTGCGTCCGATACTTCGAGCCACGGACAGCGCGCAAGATGAAGGATGTTCTCGAAGTCCCCGAATCCTTCTTCATGCTTTTCGATACCATCGTTGCCTTCGACCACTTCTTTCAGCTCGTCAAGATTATAACATATCTCCACGTACCTCCCGCGCCTGCTGACACCAAATCAATATCTAGCGCCTATGATTCTGCCTACCAGACGCTGAGCGCAACCATTGAGACCCTCCAATCCCCAGGGTTACCTTTACCACCTCAACCTTCAATAACGCCAAACCAGATAGCAGAATCAAACATTGGCCAGACAGGCTACGAAAGCCATGTGGCTGCCCTCAAGAAAGAGATACAGAAAGGGTCGATAATACAAGCAGTCCCCTCCCACCGGATGGCCCGACCCACAACCCTCCATCCGTTCAATATTTACCGCCAATTACGCACGACGAATCCTTCTCCATATCTCTTCTATATCTCATGTTCCCATTTCCACCTCGTCGGGGCTTCGCCCGAATTACTAGTTAAGCGTGAGCCACATACACATCGCATCATAACCCACCCGATCGCCGGCACTATCAAGCGTGGCGCTACCCCGGCCGAGGATGTCAAATTAGCGAACGAGTTGCGCGCAAGTCTGAAAGACAGAGCTGAACATGTCATGCTGGTCGATCTAGCAAGAAATGACATTAATCGCGTCTGTGACCCCTTGAGCACGAGGACAGACAGGCTCATGGTCGTCGAAAAGTACTCCCACGTCCAACATCTCGTCTCCCAAGTCTCTGGTCTGCTACGGAACAACAAAACCCGCTTCGATGCTTTCCGCTCCATCTTCCCTGCCGGTACTGTCAGCGGTGCACCAAAAGTTCGCGCCATGGAACTCATCGCCGAGCTAGAGAAGGAGAAACGGGGCGTCTACGCCGGCGCTGTCGGGTACTTCGGCTACGGAAATGTAGATGGGGAGGGTAAGGAGACCGAAGGAGCGATGGATACTTGCATTGCGCTGCGGACTATGCTGGTGAAGGGCGGAGTAGCGTATCTGCAAGCTGGTGGAGGCATTGTGTGGGATTCACAGCCGGAAGAGGAGTGGCAAGAGACAATGAATAAGTTGGCTGCTAACATCAAGTGTATTGCCGCTGCGGAGGAGAGATATTCTGGCATGGAACAGCGCGGGCAATGGGATCAAAGGGCAGGAAAAGAGAATGGAGAAGTACGCGTTGACCTGGCCGCTGGTTGAATAGGGTTATGCGTTAGTCAGTCGCTGCTTTCTCATGAGAAAGAATTGCAGCGTGGATACTTTCCAGAGGTCTAAGTTGGATTGGGTACTGCTCTCCAATACTGAAAAGTGCCAAATCGGAGAATTTGATGTGGTACGCCTTTGGACGCGTACGGGTAACGTGCCCCCTCCATGGCGATGATCGACAAAACGTCCCCGTCCGACGAGGCGAATCTTTGGGTTCAGAGCCCATTATAAGTGACAAACTGTACTCTTACGCGCGCAAAGTGGCAGATACTTTTGGAACTTTGTGGTTATAATGAACGATCTTTGGTCATATTCCATGATCCGATGCTTCAAGTGGCCCTCCGTTTCTCATGCGCATCTGGAGCAAATAAGTCCTATGCAAGATTTGGGCAACGCGTATTGTCGAAGCGATGGGCTCTCAACATTGAAAAACAGGCATGTGTTCGTGACACCAGCCCAATCATATCTACGTATACACAAGTGACAAGCTCAATCAACTATGCCACGAACTAATCATAAAACATCAATCATGCATCCACAGCCGAAAACAAGACACCTCTTCAGCCAAGTAATTGCACCCCATCACCTGCGCCGCCGTATCAACCGTCGTCACGAACGTCCCACATGGGTCACCATCAGGACCTGCCTTGCTGAAGTCAAGCTGCATATTAGCAGCAAGAGCTACATTCAGCCAGTATGCGTTGAAGGTGACGCCCGGTCTGTAAAATTCCAAATTAGGATGAATTATATAAATCAGACGATGGGTTTTTAAGACCAGAGAGCAGTTTTCGCACTGGACGCTGCACTTACGTCGGAGTGTTGACACCTAAGGTCACCTGGTCGGAACCACCGTTGGCGGCGCCTTTACAGTCGAGTCCAGGATTCAAATGGGTTTCTAGTCCAATGCTGGACTTAGTCTTGGCGTTGATTTCAGCGCGGGGAAGCATGGGAGGGGCAAGCGTTGGAGACGAGAGGGTGAAGGGAAGGATTTGCATGAGGGCGAGGGCGAAGGTGGGAGCAACGTAGGGCATCATGAAAGGCGCAGGAGTATTCGTTCACTGTAAGTGGAGGATATCTGGATTGAATCCGATCTGGTCGAGCTCTCAAGACCTGCTTATTTGTTTTGTGGAATCACAAATCTGGTAATGTGATGAGCAACGAAAGCGTTCCCTTATAAAGTACCAGGCGATCGAAGGATTCGTGAGCAGTTGTTTCATCCTTCCACTGCCTTTGATCCTTCGAGGCTGTGAGACCGAGGATGAAATTAGAAGGAAGGCTTGGCACTCTTAACCAGTGGAGAGAATTTCCACACGGTATTTGAAAACACTCTGGGTATGCATCCGATGTTGACATGTATCAAAGATTTACTGCTCAATTTCACCATCGTAAGCCTGTTATCTTGAGGAGTAGCAAAGTCGTCATTCTCAAATATTTCGTGGCGATCGGAAGACTTACAAGCCACACCGCAGCTTTGCACCGCCTTTGATCCTTCGAGGCTGCAGCGGCGCATGATCCGATGGTACCAGCCCTACTTATACACGCATCAGCTATGATTGATTACAAATTCTATTCATCTATCAAATCATCTACGCTTCAATTATGCATCCACAACCGGAAGCATCCCACCACCCCGGTTAAATTATGACACCCTTCCGTCTCCATCGGTACATGGCATGCCGCCGCGCCATCTTTACTGAAGTCGAGCTGTTCACTAGAGTTGAGGCCGCGGCCAAGACCTGCGCGTGGTGAGTATCCTCTTCGAATCATAGAAAATTTGGTTGGTGGGGTATGCTTACGGTATTGTGTTCTAATGCTTCGTAAGAGGCCTCATTACCGCCGTCAAGACTATTCTGGCAGTCTTTGTCGCTATATGTGTTGATTACAAGGCTGGCGTCGTCGTTGGCGCTTATATTGTTGGGCGCGTCGATGGGAGAGGGAGGATGGGCGGTATAAGGTAGGGCGAAGGGGATAATAGAGGTGAGTATTAAGAGAAGGCGTTTCATATTGTTGTGTTGTGAGGGAATCGGTTCCTACTTTCAGTCGATATGTTTCGAAATAGACTTGGCAAGAATTTGAGGACCAATGGGATTCTGACATTGTTTCAATAATTAATGGAACAAAGGCGCACAATGATGACTGTAGTATTGCACTCATGGTGGTCTTTCTTCATTCCCGAACGCTTCGAGGTCGCTTTTGTTCTTGGGAAACATAGTTTTTCTCCAGTGCGATTGTTGATTGAACTTGAAGAAGTTTGAGATCTATTACACGTTTTTCTGTGTCCCTCGAGAAATATGCATCCAGTGAAAGGCCAATAAAGCAGTACGCGAGCCTACGCATTGTGAGGAAATCTCGGTGAGGCAATGACGCGCTTCATTAACCGGTATTGGGTTGCTAGTGTTAATAAGTTGTTTTTCCACACAGGGATTGACCTTGACCAAGAAGCTTGGCACGAGGCTGAACCATCTCCAATTACAATTTGTCAGAATTTACCGAATTTGGTATCTTCAATTACAGAGATGCCCTTGGGATAAAAGTCCAAAGATGGTGCGATTGCATTGAAAATAGCAGAAATACCAAGCTGAAGTGTAGTTGTCTCCTGTCCAAGATTTTGCTCCAGTCATCAAAGTATAGTCAAAGTTGACACAATTGGGTGAATGAATGTTTTCTAGGTAGCAATTTCCTGCGTGAAGGCTTGCGCCTCCGATATGATTCATCTTGCCAGAGTGGGGTTTCTCTGGAAGGCCTTTGATGTTGGCCGAGGGATGGTTTCATTCCCAGGTGTGGGACTCACACTCTTCTCTTCACGCAGCGATTCTTGAAGTTGGCTTTGTTCAACCAAGATAGGTGTGTATCGAATGTTTCATCGATGCGGTGCGAAATGACTCTTTCGAAAGGGAATCTCATCATTACTCATGCATCGAGCCGTATTTATTAGAGTTCATAACAGACTTCTTACCGTACCCTTCGAACATAGTCTCGAACATCACCTCGACCACTTCCGACAACATCTTCATCATTGATATTCTACATCATTTCCAGCCATGCCGACCTACCGATGGAGCGAAGATGAATGTCTCCTCCTCATATATTACCGGTCGCGAGGAATCCCAAAGGACGCCACGCGCTACCTCATCAGCAAAGTGACCAAGCTTCCACCCAAGCCAGCGTCTGAAGTGTCTCCTGTCACGAGAGGGGTTTTGATAAGAGAACGAGTGCGCGGGCACGCAGCCCTCAAAGACTCGGAGGGCAATTGGCATCTAAACAACGTGGATAGACTCCTGATCAGGAAAATCCCAGACCATGCCAAATTCGAGCAAATGTTCGCTTTGGATCAAGAGGCGATAGACATTATCCGAGTTAGTCGAAAGTCAGCTCTAACATCTCCTGCGTTCATTGCTGACACCTTCAGCAGGAACAACCCCGTTATCAAACGAATGTAAATTGGCGGGAACTTTCTCTTGGCGCAATAGGACTTGTAGAGGTGCATCGCAGACATTATCGCCTTTGCAAATGCTGCGGCGAATGTAAGTCATGGCTCCAACCCACGATGTGCCAGATGCTGAGAGAGCTATAGAGGACTATTCTGATCGAGCCGCTGGCAGTGAACTGTGGGCGGGAGGGAAGACCCAATGATGAACCCCGGTTTAATTCTTAGAGCGATGGTTCTGCATGCGATGAATGATTGGCATGAAGATATCGAAGGATCTTGATGAGCGGTGATACAATCTGTATCTTATTCTTGACTTCCTGGCCGGCACATGGCTTTCTACCTCAAATTGCCTTAGGCCTGCTCTGATTTCACATTTGCTCCTGCTTGCCCGAAACTCATCTCGAGTTTTCGTCGACCGTGACTAGCGCTTGGGGATATATCAAGGTCGATATAATATAGCATTACTTTATCCTGAGCTGGGTCATGGCCAGCTCGAGCTCGTAGGAAATTATCGTTAGTATATCATCGCCAAACGGGAACGCCAAGGTTGGTGTAATATTTTTAGGTTTGGACGAAATCAATCATACCCATGATCCCAAAACTTGCCAAGAGCTGACAACGTGATACTAAGTAAGAACGATGAATATGGCAGCCCAATGAAGCCCCCTTGAACCTATACCAATAAACTATCTATACGTTCCTTGCAGACGCTCCATCTATATGCTTGTTTCCCATCCCAACACATATGTCTCGTTAGCCAACGAGATGCAATTTTGTACACTGGGTTTGGGTGTGTACTCATACCCAATTCCAGAAATGATCCTCCAAGAAAAGCTTGAAAGGTCAGCCAGGTCCAACCAATTCTGCTGCTAAAACGAATTTTTTGGGGTATCTGCAAAAAAATCATACGTCGACCAAAGCGATCCAAACCCGAAGAGACCCGCTAAATATCCCAAACGTGATACCATAACAATACGCCCAAGCGTCATCGATTAGCTCGTCGCAATTCGCATGAATTTGTCCCGTCAGTGAACCACAATCTTACAGTCATTGAGCGCCTCTTCCAATGCGTCCTGATTTTCTCTGCTGAATATATCGCCGTGCTTGTCTAGAAGATGCTTCTGCATTGAGCGGCGAAGACCATACTCTTTTTCTCCTCTAGGGCATCCTTTGACCCTACATTGGTACCAGGCCCCAAAACAAGCCTTTTCCCATCTGTTAGCATCGGTCTTGGCTCGAGCTCGTCTGCCTCTGACCAAGATCGCCGCTATTTCTTCGATTTCTCGTTGTACCTCTTCACCACGGAGATATGCCGCTGTGTTTTTGCGGATCGATGCGAGGGTTTTGTTTTTTCGCTGAAAGAATTGGGGAATGAGCGAGCATTGAGCGGTTGAGGCGTTACTAAGACCACTTTCTACATGCCTGTGGCCTTCGGTAGCATGGCCATTCTGAGCTGGGAGTTGTGTTCGAGGACTGATAGCCGGTGTAAGCTGCGTACCGACATGGCTCATTTCAGGATGGCCATTCGTCCTCGGACTTGGATGTTGTTCATTGCCTGCTTTTGCGCCGCAAAATCTTCTAAACTTGGCTATGCCCTTGCCAATGCCCAATCGAATGGGACCTCGAGCATGCCATTCATCTAACTTCATAGGGCCAAGACCATCTTCGACGTTTAGCCTGAAGTACTTCAGTGGGAATTCGGAAGTTCGTGTGATCATGCTGTAATGGGTTTCGTCTGCCTGCGAAGCCCACTTCCTTGCGACGTTAAGATAATTTAGGAAGCGCGAGGGTCCGGAACTTGCGAAGCGAGACCAGTCTTTATCTCTTCCCGTCCCGACGCTGAGAATGATGTTCGTACATGTCACGGTATGGTTGTTCATTTTTCTGACTTCCTCGAAGATCTCTGCGCATGGGTTGTTAGCTCCAAATCCTCCATCCAGGTATTTCAACCCCTGGATTTTTGCGGGCTTGAAATAGGTTGGAGCGGCAGAGGTAGCTCTGGCCACCTGCCAAATTGGGATGTCATGCGCTGGGCCTGGGTTTCGGTCCGTTTCACGCTCTTGAGGAGTGTCACTTTGGCGCAGGTTTTTGTAGGTTCGGAACAGGTAGGGGCGTTCCACACCTTTCCGTTTCGTGTCTTCCTTACTCTGTTGCTGGTATGATATGACAACGGTCCTACACCTAGCTTCGTCGAACGCGAAGTTCTGCCCTCCGGGAAATTTGGGTATCTTCGGTGATCTTCGGCTAACGACTTCTTGGACAACGCTCTCAAGAGTCTTATGATTGTATTTGTCCCTAGGGATCCAGGGCGGTGATCTCAAATGAACCCACCGACTGTGTGCAAACACCTCACCTCCAAGCCTCTCATAGTCGGATATGCAGTGATCGATGTTCATTCTCAAACGCCCGAGCATGATGCCGATCAGCCCTCCTGTACTTGTGCCCGCAATGTAGTCAAAGTAATGGCAAGGGAGCCATTGCGAAGATTCTTCTGATTGCTCGTCTGAGTCCTCGTGACCGTTAATGCTTCTCGTGTCAGTCGCCATGACTTGGGTCGAGGACAGCGGATGGTAACTAGACAAAGCTGGACCGTCAGCCTCGTGTGGACCGGCTGGCCATGTAGTTTCCTTTCTTTTCACAGCGTTCATGATTGCTTTGATGATTAACAGGGCAGAGTATCCACGTATGCCACCACCATCTAGTGAAAGAATCGCCTTTGTATCCCAAGCAGCCGTCTCTTCGAACGTCGCTGAAAATTTGGTATCAGTTGTCGATTGTCGTCTGGTATTGTGGTCGGCGTTGGCGCCATCTTCGAATTTCAGCTGGCGGACAGCTCTGTGCTATAGCGTATTTGGGAGTGTCGCGCTTCGTTGAGGGGGCCGCGCACTGATGTTGTAGCCGAAGTAATCAGTGTTCTCAGATGTATACTCTGTCGGAGACGAGGACTGTTGACGGTCGAAGCTCTCACGGTTGCGATCAGTGACAATTCGTTGATCTGTTGATCTCGAAGGACGCTCGGGGCTAACTCCGGAAGACCGAGCGCTGTTCCAAGGATTGACTGGTGGGAACGCGGCTACCTCTAGGCTTTCCATGGTTGTATTAGCCCTTAGAAGGTAAAGAATTGATTGTATGGTATTTCGGGGCTCGGGGGAATTATATGGAGACGTCTTGACAGTAGGAATAAAGCGCAAAGTTCGGCGCGACCGCGAATATTTTCAGAGTCACTGCTGATTTATGTAGTGGGACCCCCATCTTTTGAGCCTCCAGCAAGTCTGCGGCACACCGTGGGGACATTGGTCAATAATTTTCCATGCTTACCTCATTCAGGGACGTTCGGGGAAGGGCCTTCCAGACTACATGCGCGCGAAAGGGAGGTGCATTAGAAGCTGAAGAACAGTGCGGGGCTAGACGTAGCCTTGTACGCAACAGGGGAGCACACCATAGTTCTGGTGGCTTTTGCTGCCCTACTCAATTGGTCTGTGCCAGAATAGGCTGCATATCTGAAACGAAAGGAATGGCCACAAATGTAATCTTGCAATAGACCTACCTCTATCATGCAACAAACGACAGTGGGGATAACTCGCAGCTTGCAACCTTGAGAAGATGAGAGACCTCAGCAGGTGATTCATTACCAGCAGGAAGGAAAGGTCATGTCCTTGTTGGCCACGTCTCGGGCCTAGCCTCTGATGATCGAGAAAGACTGACAACATGAAGTACTGGCAATAGAGGATGGTGTGTTGCTGTATGCAGGAGAGATGATGTGCATCCAATCGTGCATCGACGTAAGCGAAGGGGCGTCCTTTGCCTCAGTCCCTCAGACCTGCCGAGCCACCGCTAAGCCCCTTCGGGTTAGCTCCCGTTCATTAAGCCCCTTCGGGTTAGAAATATTAACTTCGTAGCTAAACGGCGGCAGGTCTGAGCGTAAAACCCTATATTTTTATTAGGTTCGTATTATTTTCGTAGGTCGTTTATATAAATTTTTCCGTTAACTTTTTTCTTTATTAATAACTAACTTTACGATACGATCGTTATTTAATTATTTTAAAATAAGATTTAAATTAATAACGCGTTAATACTTTTATATATACTTTTTTAAATATAGTTATCTATAATACTATCTATCGTATATATAACGAAATAAATATAGGTTATCTAAAAATCCTTAATTATAACTCGAGTTTCGATTATTATTATAATAATAATTATTTATCGTTAGTTTTTATTCTTTATTATCGGTAGGTCCCCTTCGTTATAAAACCCTCCGCGAAATATATTTAAAATTAAAATTAATATTTATTATAATAGTATTATATATAATAGGCGATTTCGCGTTTACGCCTATTATAGTAAAGATAAATAATTTATATAAGACTTTAGATTAAAAGTATATAAAAGGTATTATAATATATTACTTCGGAGTCGAGTTTAAGAAAAAATAGTATAATACTTTAAATATATTATTAAACTAAAGAATAAATTTAATTTTAATTACGAAAACTAGATTTAATAAAAATATCGTTTTTTAGATTTTATTATTAATATTTTTACCTATTAAAGCGGTATTAATTATTATATTTTTAAATACTTTATTAGAAGAGTAATATAAGAAATTAAATCGTATATTTAATTACCGACTCTTCGTTCTAAATAATAATAGTAATAAATTTATTAATATTATAACGATACGCTCCGGCTACTTTACTTATAGTATAATAATTAAACGCGATTTATAAATAAATAGTTAATAATAATAATCTTTATAAATCTTAAAATTACTAGTTCGAGTAATTTTAATACCGACGTACTACGGTATACTAACTTTACGTTACGGTTATATTTATTAATAATCGACGAGCTTTATCTAGTAACCGAGTAAAAAGAGTTTCGATTAATATATTTTAATTTAGGTATCCTCCGAAAGTAATTATTATTTAATATCTTTTTTTTAAGAGTTTTTATAACGCTCGATATCGAAATACTCGAAATTATATAAAAGCGATATATTTTCTCGGAAAATATTATTATTATAAAGACTCCGTTTAATCGGTTAGAGATATATATTTAAATTAATATTACCTATAATTTTATTAACGGTATATTTAATTTATAATATATTTTACTATTATAAATTACTACCGCTTAAAATATTCTAAAGACGATTATTTTTATAGATTCCGTAATCTAGGTCAGGGATATATATTAATTAATACGTGTATAAATAAAACGATTATTATATCCGATCGAGGGTATAAAGTTAATTATACCTTTTTTCGCGGCGATAATTACTCGAGATAAATAAGATATTATAATACGTTTCGGTCTACTATCTATTTAAGGTTTATCTTTATATATTATCGTTATAACCGATATTTATAAACTAGAGGTTAATAATCTAGATATAAAAAGAGTTATTTAATAATTACTCTCTTCGTTTATTTAGAAAGTATATTAATATATAAAACGCGCGATATATTATAATCGGGGGTAAATATATTTTATTTTATTATATCTACCTTAATATATAGGCCCTAGAAACGGGGCGTCTTTAATAGAGCCGGCTTCGCTCGATAATATAATAATAAAATCTTTATCGGGGCCGAGAAGAGTTTATATAAATTATATAAATATTAATTAACGAGCTCGAATAATATTTAATTTATACGATCTCCTTAATATACCTAGGAGCGGTTATATTCGCGATGTCGACCTCGTCTTTTTTAATAATACGGAATATAATACGCCGAATTATACGAAATTATTCCCTTATTACTCGGTTTATAATCTAGAATTATAAATATTTATTATTATTTACGCGGAGTTAAATAAATCGGTAGACGAGAATTTATTTAAATATTTATAATATATATCTAAACTTCGAGCTTAACGATATTAAAAATTAAATAAGAAATTCGTCGATTTATATTAATATTTCCTTATATCCTTAATAATACCTAATAAAATCTTAAGAGATTTAGC